>CEPX01195436.1_pt1 | contig 17590 bp, 14 predicted proteins | sample 361361 | NCBI WGS metagenome assembly CEPX01 (sample SAMEA2619974, study PRJEB7988) | marine metagenome | biome: marine biome (ENVO:00000447); feature: mesopelagic zone (ENVO:00000213) & marine oxygen minimum zone (ENVO:01000065); material: "saline water (ENVO:00002010), including plankton...
ATGTTATTATTCATATTTGGATTTATATTATTAAATCATCTTCAAGATTGGAAAGATGAACCAAGGAAAGGAGTTATTTTATCCGTTATATATCTTTCTATTTTTTATCTTATTCACTCCCCTTCTCTAGTTATTTTTCTTTTGTCACTAGGATTAGCTAATATATTAATCTTTATTTTATCATTCATATCTCAAAGATTAGGGAAAAAACCAATCAAGCAAAAACTAACCGTTCTTTCATTATTTGCCATACCTATTGTTGTTATAGCTGCTATTCGCTATCTATTATATTACACAAGATTTTTAAGCTTTAACGATCCCGCAACTATCGGCAAATACCAGGATTATATCAAAACTCAGTCTATTTTTAGTCATCCTTATATGACCTGGCATGAAACGACTATTATATGGCTCGCTATTATCGGATTCACTATCATTGCCCTTAAAATTATTATAGAAAAAAAGAGTGATTCAAGAACTATCTTATTGGGTAGCTTTATTATATTCTTTTGGATATTTAATACTTTAGAGCTCACCTATTTCGCCATTTATGCTAGCTGGCAAGTTTATCGTTTTAAGTTATTCATTTACCCTGCTTTTGCTATTGGCGCTCTAACAACAGCTCATTTCTTATTTCTTCTATTAAGACAACGCTTTCTAATAGCCTCTAAGCTATTAACCATTCTATTTATTGTCATAGTCACACCTCAGTTATTAGTCAAAATAAATAACCATCAAAATTTGGTTATTCTGGACATGATTAGAGGGAGAGACGAAAAAATTAGTACTATGAAAAACTACGAGCATCAAGTCCGGGAACTCTTAGATGCTAATAAATTGATTACTAAAGATAAAAATGGAGTTGTTTTATTCATCACTAAAAAAGTCAGTCAAACTTACGGAAACTGGGCTTTTGCCCCTCATAAATTCTACTCCACATCTATTTGCAGGTCCTATAATAAATGTTTAGTAAAAGATTCAATTAATGGAAAAACTCACTTGTCAGGTATTGACGCTGATTTAATAATATTAGAGAAAAATCCCGAGTTAATTAATAATCTTTCAAAAGATCTCGTAAAAGAATATAAGAATAAAAAGGAGTCTTCTCTATTTATATTTTATTATGATTAATAGCCATGAATAAATTTCTTAATAAAATTATAGAAGTTAATGATTACAATTTTAACTTATTTGTTTATCTAGTTTTTATTTTATTAATTATTGACGCTCTAACAAACAATTTTTTAAGCTCTATTGGTATTAGCAAGACGTCTCTGCTTATTTTTTTAGGTGTTAGCGCAACCATAAAAATCTATTTTAAAATTAAAGATAAAGTTATCTTCGACAGTAATACCATTAAAAAAACCTCTCTTCGTAGAGGAATTATAATCCTATCTAAATTTATTAAAAAAAATGCAAGAGGTAGAAGGGTAAATTTTATAGTTGTCCTTATTATCATTTGTACGATTTTCTTATATCAAAAATCAACTCAACAAGTCATTACCTATCTAACTCAAGCCGGCCTTGCTAATTATGTAGTCTATGGTATTTTAATAACTCTATATATACTAATAGCATTTACTATCTTTCATGAAAAAAAACCTCGAGAAGATAATAAATAGGATAGACAAACTTGGCCGAAAAATAACCAAGCTTGATCTAAAATATTTAATTAAAAGTGGAAGTTGGCAAATTACTAATAATTTTAGTAATATTTTAATAGGTTTTTTACTCTCAATTGCCTTTGCTAATTTATTATCAGATAAAGATTTTGGTATTTATACATATTTGATCTCTATTACAAAAGCTCTCTCTTTTCTCACTCTAAGTGGCCTAGCAATTGCTACTACTCAAGCTGTAGCTCGAGGTTATAATGCCGCTCTAATAACATCTAAAAAACTACACCAAAAATGGGACTCTATCTATACCATTGGTCTCTTAGCCGTTGCTAGTTATTATTTTTTTAATAATAACTACTTGTTTGCTGGATCATTAGCGATCATAGCTTTTACAACGCCTTTTATAATTGCCTATCAATCTTATAATAATTTTTTATTAGGGAAAAAATCTTTCAAAAAAATAACAATCTATTCAATTATCAAAAATATTTTTCATTTAGTGTTGATTGTTGGAGTTCTAATGATTACCAAAAGTATTTTAGCAGTGATTATCGCTCACGTTTTATCTCTTATATTACCTAATATCTATTTCTATCAAAAAACTAAAAAAGATTTTTCTGTTGAATCTAAAAGAAACATTAATGAAGACAAATCATTATTCAAATTTGGATTGAATATTAGTTTTCTTAATGTCTTATCTTCTATAGCTGGTAATATTGACAACATCCTATTATTCCAACTTATTGGTCCGGCTCAGTTAGCTACTTATGTATTTGCTAAAAAAGCCTCTGAAACAGGTAGGGGGGTGGTTAAAAGCTCTCTGATCATTTATTTCCCTAAATTAGTTAATAAAAAGTTAGAGGATATTAAATCAATATTTTCATTTAGAATCCTTCAAACTATAGTGATTGGTATCCTTCTAGCTATCCCCCTTATTTTAATCATTCCATTTGTCTTCCAATATTTTTTCCCAAAATATCCGGACTCGGTTCTTTATGCTCAACTACTATCTCTTGGTGTGGTTTTTGCAATGCCAAATTATTATATGAGCTTTATTTTTCATTCTCATAAAATGATGCGACAAATCTATATTACTAATATATTACCCAATATCGTTCGCATCATTAGCTTTGCTATACTAGGACTACTATTTGGCATAATAGGTATTGTAGCTGCTAAATTAATTGGTGATTTAGTTCTATTTATAATCAGTATTCTCGTTTTTAGAAACTTAAAATCTTATACCAATACCAACTAAAGACTATATCGACCGATAGATATTAATGACTCGATCGATATAGTCATCCCAATTACGCTCTTGAGCTAATTGATAATTACCCTCGCCCAGTCTTATAGCTAAATCATGATTTTCCAAAATTTGTGTGATAGCTTTAGCTGTTGCTTTAATATTATTTTCAGGCACTAAGAGACCCGTCTTTTGATGATGAACGACATCAGATACACCACCTGAATCTGCCGCTACTACTGGCTTTCTATATAAACCAGCTTCTAGATATACCAAACCATAACCTTCAAAATTATGATTGATATAACGGGAAGTTAAAGCAAAGATATCACATCTTTTAAATAAGTAATCTAAATCCTCAGCTGACACTCGTGGCAGAATTAATAAATGTTTTCTATCTTCATCAGAGTCTAATAGTTGATAATATCTATCTTTATCACCATCACCAACAATAACAAGATGGACGTTGGGAATTTTTTTAATAATATCCGGCAATGCCCTAATCAAAATATCCATTCCTTTTCTAGACTTTAGAGGGCCAATGCTTAAGATCATCTTAATCGACTCCGGAATATTAAAATTATTTTTTTGAGAAGCTAATATTTTTGCTGGTTTAGTAACTGGTAAATTAATTACCTCAATAGGACGATAATGACCTGATATTTTTTGTGCTTGTTGAGCAGTAAAATTACTGATAGCTATAATCTTGCTGGCTTTTTTAAAAGGATCCAGTAAAAGTTGTCGCTGACCAATTTTAGCAAATGGCATCACTGAATAAGTCCCTATTGCTGAATATATGAATGGATATCCTCCTTTTTTTGCCCAAGACCATCCCAGAATAGCATAAGGAAAGTCCACAATAGAGTGAATAATAACTGGCTCTGAAAAAGTTTTTTTAATTATTAATGACTTTAAAAATATTGGTATATTCCTCCAATTATTAAATATGGGCAATAAAGCTGGTAACTCATAACTTATTTGATCAGCAAAAGGAGCTTCAACTTTTTCTGCGTTCCACGGAAGAAAAAGTTGGAAAGGAATTCTTCTTTTATAAAGATAAAGAGCATGATTATAGGTGAGAGTTCCCCATCCCGAATTAGGAAAAGCAGATATACTAATAAGAATAATTTTCATAAAATCTATGCCTCTAAGTTTTCTTCTTAAAAACAGCAAATACAGTTCTAACAGAGTTTGTCCTACTAAAAAATCTTCTAATCATCCAAGATCCCACTTTCTTAATTAAGTTTTTAGCATCAAGACCTATCATCACATCTATCTTAGATAATCCTAGATTATTTTTATCTGCAAAATGGCTATAAAACTCATTGATCTCATCATAACTCATAACCCAGCGATGTCTATCAAGAGAATTCTTGATTCCAAACCTATACTTTGCGCCCAGACTACTCTTAAAAATAAAGTTAAATTTATGCTTAATCTCATATATATTAGGCAAGGAAACTATAAGATAAGAATCCGAAAGTTTTAGCAAGCGATCTATTAAAGCATGAGGGTCGTCGACGTGCTCAATAATATCAAGAGCTACAACACAATTGAATTTTCTACCGAAATCAGTTGCCAAAACATCCCCTACAAAATCAACTGAATTTTTATCATTTTGAAACAAATCACATCCAAAATACTCAATCTTGCTATCTAATCTATCTTCTAAAGAACTATCACGACAACCTACATCCAATAAAGACACTACATCCTCTAAGTTATTCACAAGCTCAGCTCCCTTAATAATCCTAAAATTAGATTTTGATTTATTGTTAATATCCATTTTTAAATTATTCATTTATAAATTAATTTCTTTAATTAACTGACTAAAATTATTTTCCCAGCTATATTGTTGCACATCCTTGTAAGCTTGATCTGACAATCTTTTTGCTAGACTCTTATCAGTTAACAACAATTCTATCTTTTTTCTAAGATCATTGATGTCGCCTAGATTATAAAGAAAACCATTCTCACCATCATTAATAATCTCTACATTACCACCTACTCTAGTAATGATAACTGGCAAACGAGCAGCCATGGCCTCTAGAACAATATGTGGTAAGCCTTCATAAGAAGTATTGAGCACAAACACATCAGTACTCTGCATATATTTAAAGACCTCATCTTTAGAAACCTTACCAGTCAGCATAACATTGTCATTCAAACCTAAGTCATCAATTTTATTTTGTAGCTCATTTTTCAGAGGACCATCACCTACTATCAATAAGAGCAGCTCTGGACTCTCCTTAACTAGTTGAACCATTAGATTGATTAACTGATCAAAACCTTTCCAATTAACCAAGCGACCAACCGAAAGAATAATTGGCCTATCTGATTGTTCTTTTTTATCGATTGCAGGAAAATTAGTGGCATTATAAATAACCTTAATCTTATCTTCCTTAATACCCCACTGCCTTACTATACCTTTGAGATAAAGACTGGGAACAATAATCATCTTACTACGACGACAAACAAACTTTTGTACCATTCTCATAACTTTAGTTATAAAAGGGAAGCTCTTTCTTTTTTGAAATTCATCGATATTGTCAGATGCTATTTTCTTGTTACGAGCCATCTCCCAGGAAGGATCACCAACAACCTTCAAAAAGAATTCCTTGCCTGTAACTAGACTAGCTAAAGCACAAGGCAAACCAGCGCTCACAGGACCCTGGCAATAAACAACGTCATTTTTTTTCATTAAACCTATTAGATTCCAGAAATAAACTGCATAGCGAGCTAAACAACTACGATACCGAAAAATCCTCTTAACATAGTAAGGGTCTAAAGAATCTTTCTTTTCGTTAGCATAGCAAATAACACTAACCAAAGAACCTCTTTCTGCTAGTTCGTTAGCTATTTTTTTGGTATAGGTTGCTGGACCACCGATATCAGGCGGGAAAATACCAGCTACCAAAAGAATCTTCTTATTCAAAAGCCTATTAAATAAAATCCTCATTTTCTCTGATAATGACTCCCAATTATGTTCCTTAACCACCATCGCCCTACCATTCTCTATCACCCTCTCACTTAATCGAACATCGCTAAATATCCTTAACAAACTATCAGCAATGGATTGTGGGTTTCCAGGTTGGCAGAACAACCCATTTACCTCATCAATCAAGAAGTCAGGAATACCACCTACTGGAGTCGCTATAACCGGTAAGCCAGCAGCCATCGCTTCCAAAAAACTATTTCCTAAACCTTCTGATAAAGAAGGTCTAATAAACACATCCGAAATGGCTAAATATTTTGGCACATCTTTTTGATTAACAAAACCTGTTAGGATAACTAACTCTTCTAATTTATTATCTTTAATAATTTCTTCTATCTTACTTCTCTCACTACCCTCTCCTAATATCAAAAGTTTTAGTGAAAAATCTGATTGATTTTTTAATAAAGAAAATCCCTCCACAAGATCACTCAGACCATTCTTAGGCTCCAAACGTGAGGTTGTAATAATTATTTTCTCATTTTTTTTAATGCCTAATTTATTCCTTAATTCTATTTTTTCTTGATCAGAAAAAACTTTTATAAATTCATTGATATCAACGCCATTAGGAATAATGGTAATAGGCCCTTGATAACCAAATCGCCAAGCTCGTTGAGCAAGGTAATTACTAATAGAATGAATATGATCTGCTTTTTTATAAATTGCTTTATACAAAGGTTTCCAGAAAAAACTTCTTTTTCTAATCCTTTCTTCTGTATGACCTTCCTGAGTTGTTAATAGATAAGGAGTTTTTGGATAAAGCATTTTAAAGAAAAGATTAGTTAGAGTAGCTGGATTAGCCATCACTCCCCAAGTCATATCAAACTTTTCTTTTCTGTTAAGCCTTAGGGCTTTCAATAAGGCTGGGGCGGTCATAATATATTTGTCTAAGCCTCTGATTCCCAAACCAACTCTAACAACCTTAACGTTATCAATCGTTTCTTCCCTAGCTAAATTTTTATCATTCCAACAAGTAATAAGAGTAAGCTCAAATTCAGGCAGGCGCTTACACACCTCCCTAATTGCTACCTCTGCGCCACCCACATAAGGAAAATATTCTAGTGATAAAATTAAAATCTTCTTTTTCATGATTATTTTTTAGTCCAATCCCAATAACCATTAATTATAGAACTCCACATCCAAATTGGATCTGAAAAACTAAGTGGTGTTCTGGGAATTTTAAAAAGGTCGCTTACTCTATTAGCCGACCCCAATACAAAAGATAAAGCTCCAACAAAGCCAGCTTTTTTTAAGAAATCTTCTAGTAAATGATTAATATTGCTCTTCGCTCCAAATGGATAAGAGAACCAACTTACCTTCTTGTTAACAGCACTCTCTAAGCTCATCTTATCTCTAATAATCTCAGCCCTCCACAGATCTTCTGAATTATCACGACCCAAATCAATATGATTAACTGTATGACTACCAATGTCAAACAAATCATCATCAACAATCTCCTTTAATTGATTGATATTAATTAATCGAAGCTTTTGATTTCTTTTCAGATTATTCTTAACAAAATCCAACTGTTGCTCATTAGTTAAATTTAATAAACCAGAACAAACAAAAAAAGTTGCTGGCATATTAAATTCTTTCAAAATAGGATAAGCATTTTCAAACCAATCAGCATAACCATCATCAAAAGTTATAGCCAACATAGAACTATTATCTTTTTGAAAAACTAATTCATTTAAAGATACAACCTTATAATTTTCTTTCAACCACTTCATTCTTTTTCTAAAGACATTTTTATCTCTAATATTATGAAAAACAATAACTCTTTTAATAATGAGATTAGATTTAAATAAGCTTTGCAAAGCATAACAAAAAAATAAATAAAATTTCTTAATTAATTGTTTAATTTTGTTTTTCATAGTTATTAATCTCATAAAAAATCTTATCAACTAACATAGGAGTAGTATGATCACGCTTGATTATATGCCTCAACTCCTCAGCTAAAGACAATCTCTCCTGGTCATCAAGAGTTAGTAACTTATTTAGTTTGACTAACTGACCCTCAATATCATTCTTATCTACAATCATAAGCTCTTTAAGATGACCTGGTAATATCTCAGCTAGCATCTTGTTAGAAGTTAAAACGGGCAAACCGCAAGACATTGATTCTAAAGAGGCTTTATCTAAACCAGCATCGCTAAAGCTAATAAAAACCCTATGCTGATTAATCAAAGTTGGTAAGCGATCTCTTCTAACCGCTTCATTAAAGAAAATATTATTATCTAAAAGCAACTCATTTTTTTTATTTAAAAGATTTTTTTTAAAATACTGATCTTTCTTAAAAGTTGGGCCATAAAAGTTAACCTTAAGAGACTCTTTAAACTTTTCATTGTATTTAGAAACTAATTCTAATATCTTATCCAGATTCTTTATTGGTGAATAACGTCCTGATGTTATTAGATCATCTTTCTTATCAATTAAATTAATTCGAAAAAGATCGGTATTAATACCATGACCAATAGCTCTTATCTTAGCTAAATTCATAGCAAAAGAACTATTAGTGGCAGTAAATATTCTATCAATACAAAATAAAGCCTGGAATTTCATTAAAGGACTGATATAGGAATGGGTATACCATTGATAAACTTTTTTTCTTAGAAAAATCCTAAAAGGAATTAAGAAAGTTGAATAAGGACCACCTAGATGAATAAAATAAAAATCCGTCTTTTTTAAATTTTTGAAAACTTCTTTATAAAAATTAATTATTGTCATTAAATGATTACCTCCTCTAATAGTCTTTACAATAACATTATCTGGTAATGAGAATTCACCTGCTCTTAAAGCAATTACCATGATCTTTTCTACTTCTGGATGATAAGAAAACTCTCTAATCCAATCAACGCTAACTGCTAGTAAAGGATCGTTTTCATCAACCGCCTGACAAATGTATGTTATTTTGTACATAATATATTATTTAAGATATTAATTTTATGTTTTATGATTATTAATCTCTTTAATAATTTTAGCCACTAGAGATTTAAGTGAATGATTTTCTTTAACAATCAGCCTAAGTTCTTGTCCTAAATTAGATCTCTTCTCCTCTGACAAAGACATTAATTGATGAATAATCTCAGCATGCTGATCAATGTCATTTTCTGTAATGATTAAAGAATGATGATATTTTGGTAGAGCCTCGGCCACACATTGATTCGGAGTTATTACGGGTAAACCACAAGCCATCGCCTCTACCACTGACCTATCCAAAGCGGTGGTATTAAAACTTATCATCAATTGATGTCGATTGAGGATATTGGGTAGTTGTTGCCGAGACACTGCTCCTCTAAATCTCACTAATTGAGAGAGGTTAAGTTTAATAATAAATTGGTCAAGTTGATTCTTGTAATTTTGATCTTTAGCAAAAACAGGACCATAAATATTCAATCGATAATTAGTATTATAACGCTGATTACAAGCTGCTAAAGCTCTCAGGGCTTTTTCTAAATATTTAACTTGGGAAATCCTACCAACTGATATTAAATCTTCTGTCTTTGATAAAGAATTATCTATATTAAATTGGCCAATATCCACCCCCTGACCAACCACTTTAACCTTATCTAATTTAAGAGGAAAAGCCTTACTCACCGAAGTAAATATTTTAGTATCACAAAAGTAGGCATAAAATCTCATTGAAAGACTAATCTTTGGATGAGCCTTCCATTGATAAATTGGTTTACCAAACAACAATTTAATAGGCAAAAGAAGTAGCGGATAATGACCTCCCATATAAATAAAATAATAATCTGTTTGCTTAATACGTTTAAAAATCTCTTTATAAAATTTAATAACAGTTGCTAATCTATTTTTTCCTTTAATAGTATGGATCTGAACATTCTCAGGTAAAATAAAATCTCCTTGTCGTAAAGTAAGAACTGTTACTTTTTCTATTTCTGGTCGAAGAGCGATCTCTCTTATTAAACTAATGGACGAGGCCATAATAGGATCGTTGTCATCAACCGCCTGACAAATAAAAATAATATTTTTCATATTAAATATTCCAACTGTCTATTTTGTAACCGACAATACTCTCAAGATCTCTCACCTCTCCTCTAAATATATCTTTCAATTTTTGACGATCTGAATCAATCAAACCACTAGCAACTTTTTTGTCTGTTTTGGTATTAACAGCCAATATCTTTCCTGCTAAGCCTTTCTTTTTAATCAGCCACCAAATTTTATGCATACCTAACAAACGCATAGCTTTAGAAATATGAACGAATAATCTATCCAACCAAACAAATCTTGGCACCCTACCTACATTTATCTTCTTATTTAAAGAAGATGGAGAAAAGTTATCATTTACACCAATAAATTGATAAATCCTTTTCATAAAAACGGCTGAGTCTTTTTTAATATCCTCATGAATTAATATAAGAATATTATCTCTAGAAAAAAACTTTAGATAATTTTTTAAATGAATAGCGTACATGCCATTGATAACATACTCGTCCCTCTCTGCTAAAGCTTCTGCAAATGAAACTGAAGTTTTCACTGTGCCAGCCATAATATCATTCACATAATTAGAAAAGGCTCTATCTACCGGATTTCTAAGCACCATTATCAACTTAGCATCTGGATATTGCTGATATATTCTTTGAGGAGTTTTTTTGTCAGCTAAATAGGAAGTTGAAAACTCACCAACCTTTTGATTCTTTTTAGCACCAACAAGAACATTCTCGTACCAACTATATCCCTTAGGCCAATTTCTTTCTCTACTAAAAAAATGTATTTCTTTTATTGGTGAATAAATCTCTGGATGCTCATAAAGACAAGAGTAAATCCAAGATGTTCCTGAGCGCTGAGCACCAAGACCAATAAAGTCCGGTTTTCTACCTCCCTCAGCTAAGGAGAAAAGATTGTTGTAATTTTCTAAGTATGAACCAGAAGAAAAGAAGCTCTTTGCGAATTCTCTTCCTCTCTCCCCCATAGCTTTAGCCTCCGCCGAGTTGGTGATTAATCTTAATATTTTCTCTGTTAAACCATTAACGTCTCGGGGCTCTACTAACCAACCAGTTATTCCATCATCAATCAAATCAGGTACACCACCAACTCTACTGCCTACTACTGGTAAACCAGCAGCCATTGCTTCAAAGACTACCCTTCCCAAACCCTCAGATAGAGATGGTAAAACAAAAACATTAGAGCTTGAGAACATATCCGCTAATTGTTGTTGAGGAACCTCTCCAACAAACTCTATATTATTATCTAAGTTATAATTTCTAATCTGTTGTTTTAAACCAGCAACATATTTCTGATCTTCTTCTTTACCAACTATTAATAATTTTGCCTGAGGACAATGCTTAATTATTTTATTAAAAGCATCAATAAGATATTCAACTCCTTTAATTGGAGCCAGTGCACCGGCAAAAATAATTGTTGGATTAGTTAATTGATCTTTTTGTTTAGCTGAAGAAAAAACTTCGATATCTGTCCAAGCTGGGAATTTAATTATCGGCACACTATTATTCCATTTTTTTAATTGATCAACGGTAGCAATAGAAACTCCTCGTAAAGCATCAGCTCTTTTAAATGTAAATTTTGCTAACCAAGAAAAAACTCTTTTATTGAAATTGCTGGCACCTATTTTTTTTTGAATAAAAATCGACCTCTCAAAGTCACCGTGATTTTCAACAATCAATTTTATTTTTTTACCTGTTAATCTACCCAAGCTCTTAGATAAAGCTGCTACAAAGCCTTGGTGAGGATCCTGAGCAACTAAAAAAGTTATCTTATCTCTTTTAGCTAATCGCAAAGCTAGTATCGGTCCTATCAAGATTAATGACAAGAATCTCAAAGCTCTACTCGGTAGATGTGGCAAAAGATAGAAATTAGCTCCTTTTTTAAAAGTTTTAAACTTAGCCTTATTATAAAAGGCTATAACACTAGTATCATGATACTGAGAAAGTGTAGAAAATTTCTTCTCCTGGGTATTATTTAAAGGATAACTATAAGAAGTTGTCCCTAAAAAAATGATTGATTTTTTATTCATATATAATTGATTAAATCAACCATATATTAAAACAAAATCAGTAAATTGGCAACCAAAAATACAAATTGGCAAAATACAAGAAAGAGGCCATTTTCACTTAATCCATCTTTTCTAATAAAAAAATGACTACTCTACCACTAAAAGGAAAGGTATTGTTAAAAAAAGTTTTTGTACCAATTATATCTACTACTCTCAAATTATTTTCTCTAAAAAGCTCTTCTGCCTCCTTACGTAAAAATCTCCGGGGATTATAAAGAGGATTATATAATTGTTCAGCATATCTATAAGGAGCGTGTTTAGATAAAAGGTCCAATAAAATATACTTCTTAGAAACTCGTTTTATCTCCTTTATAATAGCTTTTGGATCTTTTACGCTATCATAATGCAAGGTTCCGAGACAACAAACTAAATCAAAGCTATTGTCGACAAAAGGAAGGCGGGTATTAATATCATGTAATAAAGTTGAAATGTTATCATGTCTCTGACCTGCTAACTTCAAATATTCGGAATTAATATCTTCCACCATAGCTTTTACTCCTTGAATAGAGAAATGATAAGCGATATTACCCATGCCACCTCCCAATTCTAGAATATTCTTAATTTCTTTATGATCAAAATTTTTTTTAATAAAATCAATAATTAATCGCCAATCCTTTTTCTTTTTATGATCATGGGGGTGCAATATTATACTATTATTTTTTCTAAAATAAACGACTAATCTTAGCAGGTTGTTAAAAATATTATTATTTAATTCGTAATCGTGAAAATAAATTGCTTTATTTCTTTCTAATAAAGCTTTTTTAACTGGTACAACGGTTACTCCTCTCATAGAATAATCATATCGATAACCTAGTTCCTTAAGAATTGCTTTTAAGTCATCATTCAATATCCAGCTACCACTAACAAACTCTTTTATTGTATATCCTTGCTTAGTTAACCAATTTCTATCCTCTAATAATCTTTTTCTTAGATAGTCAGGCGTAAGATTGTATTGTCCTTTTTTCCCTTCATAAAAATGAGTATGCTGTTGAATATTCTGTCCATGTTCAGCTAAATATCTTAATCGATCAATCCATTTTTTTTCATCAAAACCCATTTCTTGATAAATAGAAAAATTGGGATTGATAGAAAACCAAGTAGCTCTAATATCATATTTATTAAATAATCTAACTATTTTTTGGATTTTTAACCAAAGTCGATCGTCATGCAATCTCTCAGTGTGAATAGTTATATGAAAAGAATTTTTATTTTTTGACATATCTTATTCCAGTCATAATTTATAACAAATTTCAAGCTATTGTTTTTTATTTTTTCAAATTGGTTTTTATTTTCTAAGAGATAGCTTATTGATTGCGCTATAGCTAAAGAATCACCTGGATCAATAAGAAGACCATTATACTTGTCCTGAATAATATCAGTAATCCCTCCAGTTTTTGATCCAATTACAACCATTCCACAAGCCATTGCTTCCAAAATAACTAGGCCAAATCCTTCGGCCAATGAAGGGCAGACGAAAATATTTCCTAAATTTAAGAGTTTTGGAATTTTATTATGATCAATTGCTCCTACTAACTTAACATGTTCTTCCAGTTTAATCTTTTTTATTAAATTTTCTAAACTTTTTCTCTCTTCACCTTCTCCAACAATAATAAATTCTGTGTCAGGATACTTAGCCGTTACCAGAGATGCTGCTTTGATAAGATGGTCTAATCCTTTCACTTTCTTTAAATTAGCTACAGTGATTATCATTTTAGAATGTTTTTGATTATTAATAGACCTAAATTTTTCCAAATCTATGCCATTAGGTATAACATAGATTTTTTCAGTAATAACTCCTAACCGCTCTGCTCGTTCTTTTAGGGAAATACTTATGGCATGAATCTTTTCAGCACCAGTATAAATTCTTTTATAAAAAGGTTGGAAGAATTTTATAATTTTTACATAATCTTCAGTTTCCATAGTACCGCTCTGTAGATTCAAAACATAAGGCTTGCCTCGGAATGTTTTGATAAATACTGCGGCAGCACCAGCATAACTGGCCATTATGGCATAAGATAAATCAAATTTGATTGAAAAACTCTTTATTGATGATAAGAAGGGGTAAAAAAATTTATCATACTTACATCCTATTCCAACTCGATAAATTTTGATTCCATTAATATATTCTTCCTTTGGCAAAGATTTTTTATATCGACCAGTTATAATAATAAAATTAAAATCATTATGAAGTCTCTTCACAATTTCTTTTACAGCAATCTCTGCTCCACCAATAAATGGTTCATAAAAAGTTGTCAATATAAGAATCGTCTTTTTCATAAATTAAATAAGTTTATATACTGTTCTACAATTTTATCCCAATTAAAATTTTCTTTTATGTGATTTTGGGTCTCTTGACTTATTTGTTTTCTAAGATATTTATTATTGATCAATTTAATTATTTTTTGTGCTAAATCATTAACATCGCCCGGTTGAACTAACAAATTATTATAAAAAGGAGGGGTGATTTCATGAGTTCCGCCTACATTAGTAGCAATAATTGGTAATCCTGCTCCAGCTGCCTCCAATACTGATCTTGGAAGACCTTCGGAATAAGAAGGATTAACAAAAATACTAGTCTCAAGAAAAATATCTTTTATTTTTTCCAACTCTAACTCACCCCAAAATTTGACTTGATAATTAATTCCTAAATTATTACTTAATTCAATAAGATTTTTTTTGTAAGGGCCGTCACCAATAACGTTAACAAAAACCTCTTTGTTGTTAATCAAAGATACAGCTTTTAATAGATCTTGAACTCCTTTGGCATAGACTAGTCGACCAACAAAAGAAATGGTTGAACCATTGTCAATATCACTAGATTTCCAGAAATCAAGATCTACGCCATTATATATTTTTACTACTTTTTTTGCTCCTAGATGCTGAGCAAACTGACAGGCTTGTTCTGAAACCCCTATAACACAATTAGAATAGCGGCAGATTAGGTAGCCAAAAGTATGATCTACAAACTTACCTAACCAAGCTATTAAACTAGACTCTGAAACAGGATGAGATGATCCTCTCTCAGTATGCATACAAGGAATATTATTCGTTTTAGAAAAAAATAACCCTAACCAGGTTAATATATAGAATCTAGTTTGAGTAGATACTATATCAAAATTTTCTTTTCTTAATCTCCAAAGTATTTTTATTATAGAAAACTTAGGAATAGGATAGCTGCCATTAAGCTTTTTAGAGTTCCAACAGGAAACCCTCAGTATTCTAACCCCCTCCCTCTCTTCTGATTCTTCTTGTTGATTAGTATTACAGCTAATAACTGTTATCTGATGCCCTTGCTTAGTCAATGAGTTAACCAGACCAAAAACACTATGAGCATATCCTCCTTTATAAGGGGGATAGAAAGTAGCAAATATTATAATCTTCATTTGTATTGATCAAGATCTCTTAACGCCAATTCTTTAATTAATTTTTCAATGTTTTTTTTATTCTTCTTATTAACTACATAATTATAAAAAGACACTGATAACAAGACCATGAAAGCCCCGATCATGATAGCATCCATTGGTCTACTCAAATTAAGATGTTGAGTAACGGATTTAAGAATATTGGGATTTAAAGAAATAAATACAAAAACCAACCAAATAAAAGACCAGATAAATAAATCTCCCTTCTCCAATTCAGACTTCTTATAATAAATAAAGGTGATGTGAAGGGCTAATAAGCCAATTAATAGTCCTAATAACTGAATAGGTGCCATACTATAGTTTTATACGCCAAATTATCATTTGTAACAATAGCTTTAATCCATCGACCGAGGTAACTCCCTTAAATCGATCATTATAAATGGTAGGGATCTCAATCTCACTATAAGAAAAATTTCTTGATTTAAACCTCAAAGCCATCTCTATTTCTACAAAATAACCACTGTCCCGCCAGATAATATAAGGTATGACCTCCATCTTAAAAGCTCTGAAGCCACACAGCATGTCTTGAAGGTCTATTTTAAATAACACCGAGGCTGTTTTATTAATAAGAAAATTACCTAGAACTCTAACCACAGGCATCTTTTTTTCTTTTTTTCTAAAACAAAAGATAGCCTGCTTATCTTTATTTTTTAATTCATCAATTATATAAGGCACATATTCTGGTGGATGCTGACCATCAGCATCTAACAGAACAACTATCTCAGCCTTCAGTCTTTTAGCCACTTCATAACCAGTTCTTAGAGCCGCTCCCTTTCCTAAATTTATTTGGTGACGTAATAAACAGAACTTACTATTGTGTTGATCAATTACCTCCTGACTAGTCCCATCTACAGAACCATCGTCTATTATAATGACCCTATCAACGTATTGTGCTACCTGAGCGCAAACTGAGCCGATTGATGACTCTTCATTATAGGCTGGAATAATTGCTACTATCATAACTTTAGTTTTTCTTTATTTATTGATACCATTCGGCAAGAAGAATTTTTATGGAATCTAAACTGGATAAACTTTTATCAAATAGAAAGATTGTCACTCTAGTATATTTTTTAATAATACTCTTAGCAACTCCAATATCTCTATACTGGTTAGTTAAAGTGACTTTTTGGATCTTTGCTACTTACATTTTTTGGCTAGTTAAAGATAATTTATCAGATAAGAAAACATCTATTAGCGATTGGTGGCTTCTGCTACCCTTTTCTATTTTAGTTGGTACTAGACTATTACCCTTTTTCCGCTGGCCAGTCATGCCCCTGGGAGCTGATTATGCTACCTATGAAAAAAATTTTCTGATTTGCAGTCAAAATCAAAGTTGGTGCCCAGAAAACATAATGACATTGGTCAATCATCTTTTCTATTCAGCCGGTTGGTCAATCGATTATTTAGTCCCTCTTCTATATATATTTTTAAATATTTTTGTAGCGTTAGCTCTTTATGTAGTGGTCAAAGAAGAATTTAATAAAAAGGCAGCTTTTTTCAGTTTAATAATTTTTGCCATTTCTAGCTCTCAATTTTTATTTTATTGGTCCTTCTATTGGAAGATGATGCTAGCCTTGTCTTTTGCTCTAGTCTCTTTTTATCTCTTAAAGAAAAAATCTTGGTTGGTTGTGCCTATAGCTACTTTAATCGGTCTAATTCATCCAGCTGTTTATGCCGTATTTGTCTTAGTTACTCTGCTCTATTGGTTTTTTAATAAAAAGAAGAGGTTTGTTTTGTGGAGTGTCTTAGCAATAGTATTTCTATCACTAGCCATTTATAGTAAAGAACTTCTAGATCTGATCAATTTATTCTTTAAAAACTCTCTTGCTATCTTTTATAGCAATCAGCCCTCTGCTGATTTAAGTGGTGATTTTATTAATTTTAAACTTTATAGATCATTAATCTTAATTTATCTACCTTTTATTGTTTTAGGATTTATTGAGTCTCTCAAAAAGAAAAAGTCCCTATCCATCTCGTTGTTGATAATTACATTTTTATTAGTTATCTCTCACTTCTACTTCTACAACCGCTTCATTATCTTGTTTGATATTGCTGCCATAATGATTGCCGGTCCGATTCTTGCTCGCTTCTTCAATCAATTAAAACCTTCTTTAATAGGTAAGATGATATTAATATCTCTACTGATCACCTCTACATACTTCGTTTTCTATCAATCCTGGATAGCAGAGCCTTTAATAACCACAAAAGAAGAAATGACAGAAATAAAATCATTAAACAAGTTAAAAGAAGTCTTGGTTATCACTGATCTTC
>CEPX01019460.1_pt1 | contig 17562 bp, 27 predicted proteins | sample 361361 | NCBI WGS metagenome assembly CEPX01 (sample SAMEA2619974, study PRJEB7988) | marine metagenome | biome: marine biome (ENVO:00000447); feature: mesopelagic zone (ENVO:00000213) & marine oxygen minimum zone (ENVO:01000065); material: "saline water (ENVO:00002010), including plankton...
AAGATCAGGTAACGGCCGTCGGAATCCTTGTAACGTCTCAGAATACCCTCGGTTGCGACACCATTTCAACCATTGGTCTACCCAGGACCAGAATTCAGGATAGGCCATATGATGCCCATCGTAGAACTCTCTCGCTGCAAACTCAGATATTTCAAGAGTTTTCGCAAGAGTCCACACACCCCCGAGGAATAAGACTGCAAAGTTCCCATTCTTCGATCCTTTATACCAATAGTCCCATTCGGAGTCTTCAGGAGTTAGATTGTATACCGACCGACATGTCTCCTCATGAATCGAACGGCCGGATTTGAAGACTTCTAACATCCGTCTGTCTTCGGAGAAGTGTGCAGCGTTGCGAAGTTCAATTTGACTTTGGTCAACTGCAACAATCACATGACCTACAACATCTGGTATAACAGCCTCTCGTACAACTTTCCATGTTGGGTCTCTCGCTGGTTGGTTCATTACATTAGGATTGTCTGCCGATAGACGTGACGTCCGTACAGACGATTGATTGAACGATGGATGGACTCGGTAAGTCTCCGGATGAATGAACTTGAACATACCTTGAATGTGTGTCGATTTGATAGTAGACATCGAAGTGTAGTTCAAAAGATGCCCGATCATCTGTCTTCCAGCAGTAACCTCTGGCGTATCAGATGGATGAGGTATCTTCAACCCTTCGATTGTATCCTTGTCTGTCTTATACTGTTTCTTACTAGGAGTCAGTGCCCCAGGGGGAAGACCGAGTTCGTCGAAGAGAATTCTCGACTTCTGTTCAGGGGCATTCAGATTGAACTCACCATCACCGAATTCCTTCCCTGTCGCCTGTTCATACAAATCCCAAGCAGCGTCCTGCTCATAGTTCATCATGTCGGTGATTTCAGGTAAAAGGGTATTCAATCGATCTTCGTCTATCGTGATTCCATCGATGTCCACTCTCACTGTCCAAGGGATCAAAGGGACCATCACTTGTTTCCGATGTTCTTCCATCGGGGTGTCTTTCAACCGCTCCTTGAACAGTTCAGCCAGACGTAGTGTATAACCTGCATCTGCACCTGCGTACGGCCAGACTTTTTGTAACGGCGCATGGGACACTGGATGCTTCTTCAAATCTACGAAGTCAGACAACTCGTTCATACTTACATCAAGATGAACTTTCGCAAGATGTTTCAATCCAATGAATGGTTCCCCGAGTTCGAATGAAGCTTGCATGGTGCAGTAGACATCTTTGAAGACGAGTCCGTATTTCTCAAGAGACCCCATCTCAAATCGTGCATTGTGCATTACCACTTCCGACTTACGTATCGCCGGTTGTAACTTCATGCATATCGAACGGGTATACCAGAAGGCGTCTTGTCCTCGTTCGAGTTCGAGTTCAAAGTCGGAGTAGTTCCCCGTGGGAATATACCATGAATGGAGAGTAGTCTTCTCGTCTCTATACGCGATAGCAATACCGATTGTCCGGTTAGAGACAGGATCAACCTTCTTCCCTCGTTCCGTCGGCCAACGTTCACGAACCCAGTCCGGTTCATCGGTTTCAATATCCAAGGCGAATGACTTAACCGATTCGATTGCTTCAACGAGTTCATCAATGTCCTCCGGTTCGGTTGCTAGGTGAACGTTTGAACGGTCGGGAGTACGGACAGCACCTGACGTATCAACTTGTGCTTCGATCTTCAATTGAATCGAACGATAGTCGGCTTCAAGAATCTTTCGAGAGACTGCTCGGTTTACCCCCGCAGGATGATACAAAGACATACACGGGTAGCCATTCCAGTCGTATATCTGCCCATGTGCTTCAGAGACTTTCATCCCTGTAAACTGCTTCGTTGCAATTGATCCTACCAGGAATATAACTTTTGGTTTGACCAGATCGATTTCCATTTGTAACCAAGGCCAACAGGCTTTGATCTCATTGACTACCGGATTTCGATTATCTTCCGGATGGCAACGGACGATGTTTACGAATCGACATCGTTTGACATCAATCTTCGCAAGGTCAGGGATCAGGCGATTCTTCAAATACTTCCCCGAACGTCCAACGAACCCTTCAATCTGTTTGTCTTCTTCCTCTCCAGGTGCCTCCCCAATCCAGAGATAATCTGCATCGAATGGGCCAGAGCCTGGGACTGGTTGAGTCGAACTATCGTACAGGGACATCTTCCCTTTTGGAATTTTCACGACCGGAGTTCGTCTTGTCTTCCCAGATGATTTTATAATCTCTTCTGTTTCGTCTCCGCAGGTTGTACATCTGAGGATGCCATCACGGAGAACTTGCTCGGTGAGGATCATGATCCGGTTAACTCCTCAGCTGGGACTTCATGATCGTCTACGTACATATCCCATACACCACAGGTATGTCCTGTAAGACGATCCCACATTCTTCCAGCACATTCGATGAAGTAGACCTTCGTTACTTCACCTGGGCGGTTGGTTCCAAGGTCTGAAATCCTAAAATCTCTAACCATGAGTTTGACTGTCTCCTCTCAACTGATGCATTCCGCAGTCGTGCTTCTTACAAAGATACTTGTCGAACCGAATGCAGAATTCAACCTGTCCTCTGCAATCAAGAACTTCAAACCCAGAAACTGTCTCTACTTCACAATAGAATCTTCGATCTACTATCTGTTCAGTCAACTGCTCGTTGTCCATCAACTGCACTCCCTACGATCCTTCGAACTTTCAACATCGTTTTCCTACCAAATCCAGGTAGGTTTACCAAGTCCTTATCCGACATGACAGCCAACTCTTGAATCGTCGGAGCTACCTCTGCAAGAGTCATGGCATTCTTTGGACCAATCAACATCCGCTCATAGATTTCTGCCATTGGATTGTTTATCATGCCCCAGTCCATCCGTTTCATCCGATGGCGGATGAAGACTTCTGGTTTATGATCTTCCTTCGTCCAGAAGCGGTAGAGTGAGATAAGAAATGCAGCCAAGTGTTCTACATTGGGGACGATACGTACATGCCCACCAGCAGCTTCAAAACGTGCGAGTGTGCTATTGATATAATGGGATGTAAAAGGGGAATCAACTAACGATCCTTTGTTCCCTCGTTTGATGTCTTCGTATTCCTGTATCTTCCCGTTCTCGAAGTTGATTTGCAATTGCTCCCCAACAAGAACGAGATAAGATACGTCGTACGAGTTGACCATACGGATCAGTTGTTCAGGGATGCGACCGTCACGGTATGACCCCAGGAAATCAGATGGACATGCTTTGAATTCCACTCCGATTTCCATACTTGAGTTCCGTTCAGTACCCCTCCCGATGAACTCAAGATCGGTATCAAGATCGTCGATCTCAACTTTGATCTGTCCGCCGTTGTATGCTTCGATGAACGGAGTAAGACGAACTCCAATTGGCTTGATCGATTTGCCTTGTCTAGTCTTTCGTTCTGTTCCTTCGTTTGTGTCGAGATACATTACATCTGACATTATTCATCATCCTCGTCTTCAATTACTTCTTCGTTATACTCATCTGGTTCCAACTCACCCGACAACAAATCTGCAATGTCTTCATAAGTCGGATCATAGAGTTTTGCTCCAAGTAGTTTATCATCCTCACGGCACTTCTCCACGAGGATGTATCGATCGTCGTTAGTCATCTTCTCACCACGACCGAGTTTTTCCACCCCGATTCGGAAATGAATATCCGCAAGTTCAGGTATCTGCTTGAATCCTCGGTAGAGAAACTTTCCAGTTGGTTGTCCTTTTGCATTATATGCTTCCTTTGCATGACTGACAACAACTAGATTGAGACTGGTGGCAGTTACCTTCTCCAATGGGCCTTTCATGCCTCGATTCGCATGTTGATAGTCCCAACGTTGCCAGTCTTTCTTCGTTCGTTCGAGTCGAAGTCGGATTGGTTCGGAGATTGCAGTGTCACACGTCTCCCACATTGATGAAGCAGTATCAATGACAACCGTTCCTCCAGAGTCTCCATATGCTTTCGTGATCCCATCTACCCAATCTTTAGTATATCCCCAAAGTTCTTGGGTATCCTCGTAGTCTGGAGCGATAGGAATTTTATCTCCGAAACAGGCTTTCATCGCTTCGGTTATCATGATATCATTCGGTTTAATGAGCTTACGTTTGACCATTCGTTTGACTACCCCGTGTGGACCTTTCATATCTAACGATAAGAGATAGACCGGTTTAGGGAATGTACAGGCAAGCCATGTCTTTCCTAAGCCGGTTAGACCCCAAAATGAGACGAACAATTGATCTCGTTCTTCGAGATAGTCAGATGCAGACATGAGTTCTTGTGCGATGTCAAACTTTGCCATAGGTATGCTTACTCCAAATCGTATTGATAGTCCCAAAAGTGATGATCGTTATCCGGATCGGTGCAAAGGTTTTGTAACATGTATTCCCACAATCGATCTGAATGTTCCATCATTTATCTTCCAAAACTATTCCCGAGGTCGAACGTCGAATCCGGTCGAATGATCGCATCTTGGGACAACCGATCCTTCGCTGCATCTTCAAAGAATATAATCTGCCGTTCACTTTCGTCGATCTGCTCCCCCTGATAATCCATGTAGTCTTCAGACCAGACAGGCCCTCGGGCGTTTAACTTCTCTTCCGATTCTTCAAGTTGTTTCCTCAATAGCTTGATGATATTCGACAGATGCTGATTGTCGATTGTACATGGGCAGAACCACTTTCGACCGTGTGAGGCCCAAATTGGTTTACTACCTTCTTCTTCAGTCTTATGGTCATGTCGGTAGGGGCGTAGGACGAAGGTCATTATATCGCTTCCTCCAAGTCGGAGAGAAGATCAGACACTCGGTCGTAGAGTTCATCTTCGTCTACTTCTGTTCCTGGGGATTTGAAGTAATCATACATCTCTTGTACGACTACATACGCTTGCCGGATCAACTTTGAATCTGCATCGCAGTCTGGATTGTAACAGCGTTCGTCTGATCCGTCGTAGTTCAACAGACGTAGGTCATACGTTTCAGTACAACTCCCTTTCACACCTTTCATGTCATGAGAACAACGGAACTTCAGTACAGTCCCATCCTTCTGAATGTTCCGATGTGAGATGTAGTTGATGTGTCCATTCTGACATCGATACGATGCACCGTAGTGGTTTACACTATACCCAGACCGAAACCACGAATTATCTGGGACGATTGAGTTCTGTATTCGTCGGACGGATTTTATCATTTCTTCACCTTAACTTTCACAAATCCACTTCAGAGAACACCCCGCACAGAGCTTCGTTTGGCTCGTCTTCCCAGGTAGACTTCCTTCTTGAATATGTCGTTCGACCTTCTGCTTCCGATCCATCATACGTATCCAATGGTCGAAGAGTTCTTGGGGTGTCCAGACGAGTGAGTAGATTCGAAGTTCTGGAACAGGGGCAACATGCATTACGGCAAGACGACTTTCCAATCGGTCTCTCATATACGCATACGTACCGATCTGCTCAACCCATTTCCATTGCTTCTTTAGAAATGCATTGACATCATCATCGGGACGAACCCAAGTCAACTTACATTCGAAATCGAACGGATCACCACCGAAGTCGATATGTGCAACTATTCCGTCTTTCCAAACTTCGAGTTCTTGTGTTGGACCACCATTCATTCGTTCGACGGCTGCTTCAAGCCAGTCTTCTAAATCTTCGGCGGATTCATCCCAATGTTTGAGTGCTTCTCTCGGATTAACAAATCCGTCTGATTCACCTGTAAATACCGATTTGAATAACGCCGCCTCAAACGCATGGCCGAAGGAGAAGCGTAAGAGAGTCATGACGTCGAATTGAGAGGAGTATTCACGAGAGATTACCGTCTGACGTAGACATCCGAGCAAGTCTGACGCATGTATATCCGTTCGGAGTGGTCGGGCTTCCTCACGATCTGTAAGATGAGTACCCCATTCGTTTTCCATTTCGAAGTCGCGTTTGAATTTAGGCATTTGGTGAAATCTCAACCGTCTCGTATTCGTATCGTTGTACTATACGTTTGACTTCTTGTTCTTGAGGAGTCAATACTTCTACTTCTTCCGGTGTGAAGTACCCATACCCAGAGAGACAAATCGTATGGTCAGTCTGACCAATGTACTTTGATATATACTCATCCACTGTTGCGATTTCTACAACTGCCCCTTCAACTGCATATCTATGAATCTTACAGTTGTAAGCTTGACCATGGGAACGGTGTTGTATTTCATACTTCACACATTCACTACATTTAATAGTGCAGTTTGATGTATCCCCAATTCGTACTAACTGTCCAACTTTCAATTCTGCCATTCGTTACTTCTCCCTCTTCATGATTTGAATAATTCGTTCCAACGTTTCAATACTCATTTCTGCCAGATGCCGATTATACCATGTCGTTTGTTGTGCATTGTCAGATATCCTACCCATCTCATGAGAGACAAATCGAATACCCTTGCTCGTCCGTTCAACATATAGATGCTCGCCTTCACCTGTGAGATCACCTTGGAGTATGATTTTCATTTTAATTTCCTTCGGATGCTTTCGCTTTCTTCCCCGACCCTTCCTCCGTGAAACAAAATTACGGTACTTGACCTTAGAAGATATGGGACTGGAGTCAGAGGTCTCTTGTTTGCACTCGTCGATTATTGAGCGTTCGTACTCTTCACGATCTTGATATTCGCTTGCTCTAATTCCCATTGGAACCAAAAGGATGTTGTTCCGAATTTCCTAAGACGAGAAATAAAATCAATAGGAATGACATGATAGGAGTTATCCTCTTGGCATTTGTATTGATATGCACCTTCGATTCGATCTGGGTTCCACGCTCCACGATAATGGTATACTTGTTTCATCCTCCCGCCGCATGATCCACATCGGATACTCTCCCAGATCAGATTCCATTGGTTGATTTGATGGGGGATTGTCTGATTTGAAGATGCAGATGAAGTCATTTGATTAGCCTCGTTCGTTTGCTTGTTTGATGAAGGGAGTCGGGGCGGCTGTGTTACCATGCCCGATTTCCGCTTGAATTCGTTTGTTCTGCCCGACTCCCTTTTTGTACGCCTCCCCTACCACCCTAAATCTTATATCTCATCGTTTACCCCTTCCAATCGGTTTTGCCGATCACACTTACAGTTTCATCGTTTGGATCCCTCCCTCTCATCTCAGATTAAGACGACTGTTGTCCTATCTTAATCGTCGTCTTTCGGGACCGACACATGTTGCTTGTCGTTGTAAACGAGCAGTCCCTCTTCAACCATTGCGTCAGTGAATACCTTCTTCTTCCCCTGAGCGACAGCCTCTTCCCCGAACTCATCTTCGTTATCGTCAAGGAAAGAAGAAATCCTCGATCGTCTAACGAACTTCTCTCCGTTGTCGGTCTCTTCTCCGATGTGTTCGACGATTGCAGCTTTCATGTCTGCATGTTCATCTTCGGAGTCGTCATCCGATTCTTCTTCGGCTTCTACCTCTTCTGGAGGAGCTTCTTCCACTTCTCTCTTCGCTCGACGGCTACCACCCCGACGACGCCTCGGCCCCTCCTCTTTCTCTTCATCACCGTCGTCTTCCGGTGCACCCTGCGCCGGTCCACTCGGATACAAGATCGCGCGCTCAACGTTCTCTTTCGTCTCTGGATGCTTGAACGTTTCCGTTTCCAACTTCCAATGGACGAGTGCATCGAGGTATGGTTCGAGCGATACACCTTTGACGGTTTTCTTCATGGCCGTTCGCATCTTCAGAAGGAACTTGACTGCACGAGATTGCTTCTGGGGCAGGGGACCGTCCTCGATTTCCATCATATCATCCGATATGATATACTCACCTTTCCCCATGCCAAACCACTGTTGCGGCCAGCCTTCCGTATCGTCGGGATTGTACTCCATCCCGCGTGACTCGAACTCAAACTCTTCCGGATACACAACGATGTGAATCTGTGTCCCGTAGTCACCTTTCTCGAATTCGATTACGTTCACTCGACCGTCGAAGTCGTCGAATAAACCCTGGGGAAAATCGTCCTCTGGGACGCCTAGATCGAATTTCTTTGCTTTGGCTTTAGCCATTCGTCTGAACTCTCTTTCTGATTAAGGTTGTTATACGTTACTAGATTCTAAACGTCGATAGTATAACCTCCTTCTTATCTTCAAATCGTATTGCCTCGTCAATCGGTTGCGGGATCATACCATTCGCTCGTTTGAGAAACGATTTGAATCCTGCATCCAACACATATGTAATACCCCAATCGGTTTCAGATCGGATATGCCGTCCGATCATTTGGATGAGTGTCATAAGGGTCTCATGGGTGTAATAGGTCTTCGATTGGTTTACCCTGGATTTCATCACAGTCGATCCAAGATACGGATAGGGCAACTTACAAACGATAACAACCCGACATTCATTGTTAGGAAGATCAACCGCTTTATCGAACGACGGACTTACCATGATCGCCCGACCCCACTCGTTGTCTGAATTCATTTGCCCTAAGACTTTGAAATCATTCAACTTATCGATCCGGTTCCTACCGTCGTGAGTCATCATTTCCAACCGATAGTCCGAATTATCCATGATATACCGTGCGATCTTATACGTTACCGTATGCACGAGTATGTTGACGTCGGGATGTTTGTCGATCGTCTCATCAAGAAGCCTGACCATCTGTGGTAGGTTCTCATCGATTACCTTATGCGATAGACCGATTCCAGGATTCAGGCCGATAACTGGACGGTTTTCTACCTCGAACGTATAAGGCAAACGTTTGAATTCGAACTGTCGTGCGTCAACTCCTACCTTCTTCGTGAGTTCAGTAGGTGATGGGATTGTACCTGACATAATGATGAATCTAGGCGCTTTGTTGAAAAGGACATTTTGTGATTCTTCTGTTACCCATATAGGTTTGAAGTCAATCGTCCCTCCATTGTCTTCAATTACCCACTGTTTCGATTTGAGGATATTGTCAATCTGCTCCATCCAGTCGATGTATCGTTCAACTGTATCGGATTGTTGAACGAGCTTTTTGATCTCTTCAGGCTTTCGGCCTTCCATATCTTCATACTCTTTATCAAGTCTGGCTGCGACTTTCCTCATACGACTAAAAGTTGTCTTGAGATACTCCATCCATGTTGATCGAGATCGAACCGTCGGTCCCAAAGGCAGTGCGAATCCAAAATTAGTTTCAAATACATTTCTTGATAAGGAGACTTGAATATACTTCTCAAGTTCTCTATCAAGGATATGCCCTTCATCACAGACGATAACATCAAATTCACCTAGCATGTCTGAAGATATGTTCATCATCGATAAACCAAATGAATAGTTCGTTATCAATACTCGTGCGTCCCGTGCAGCATCTCGTTGTATGAAGTATGGACATAGACCTTCTCCCTTTACTTCACAAGGTTCTGTACCTGGGTCTTGACAAGAAGCCTGATCTACGTGTATCTTCAAACATCCAGATAGGTTACAAATCTCTTCGTCGATAGAGTCTTCGTCTGTATATAGTGCACAATGGAAATTTGTCTTACCTCTGGCAGATACTACGTCCATGTCTGACCTACCAAGTGTGTGTATATACTGATCCTGCTCCAGCTTCGTGGCACACATTATCAGGAATCGTTTATCCGACTGTTCATTCGCCAGTCCGAGGATCATACCCGTCTTACCTGTCCCTGTCGGTGCTTCGATCACCCGAACTGAATAGTCGATTGATTCTTCCTTGAACCAATCGGACGATTGTAACCATTCGATTCCTTCAATTTGCCCCGAACGCCATTCGTGAAATGAAAGCCCAATCGACTGTGGTGATTCAATCATTGTTCTATTATTCCCCTTTAACGATATCATGCATGAGAGTGTATACTGCGTATCCTGCAACCACTGGGACCACCCCATTCCCGAGTAGTCTAACTTGGTCCACCCTATTGGAACGTCCATTAGCCACTCTAACCATCTCGGGTTCGGTTTTCCGCTGTACCCGAAAATCTCTAGCTGATTGCAAATAGACTCCCCTTGTCTTCCAGTATAACCTTTCCAGTCTCTCGTGGTCGGTGTATGCCAGAAGGAAAATCCTCCGTCGTAGGTGGTGTGAACCTGCTTCAGCCGCCGAGAAAAGTCCTTCTTGAGTCTGGAATCCCATTGTTCGAAAGTTTCTTCGGATGGTGCCCCAGTAGTATTTCCTGATATTTGGGACGTTCTCAATGAATACGAATTGGGGTTCGACCTCTTGTATAATCCTCTTTGCTGAAGGCCAGAGGTTCCTTTCGTCCTGCTCTCCGAGATTCCTCCCTGCTGGACTAAACGGTTGACAGGGTATTCCTCCAATGATCCAATCCACTTTTCGATTCCATGGATTGCCATCAAAGGTTCTAACATCGCTCCAGATAGGTGCTGCGTCCAACCTTCCCGCTTCAATCTCTTTAACCAAATGATTGATGGCGAATGCTTCCCTCTCCACATAACATACTGTTCGAGCGTTTGGGATAGCCAAGCGTAGTCCGATGTCGAAGGCTCCAGTCCCAGAACAGATTGAGATAACGTTTTCGGTATTATCCACATTCGTTACTCTACTGGTTCTTCTGCCATCTCCTGACACCGCTCAATAATCGGCCCAACACCAATTGTTGCATCGATCTTCTTCAACGCTGCATCAAACGTCTTATTCCGGAAGAGCTTTGTCAAATACATCCGCCCGACGAATTCATTACCACTTTCAATAGTCAGTAACACGGTCGAAAGGAAACTGGAAACCCTCGTCTTCGCTTCCTTAACTGCATTCGTATCCGGACTGACCATTGCCACAACCCCTTTAACCAGACGCTCAACCCCCTTATTAACCTCTGTCACCTGATGCATTTGATACGCTGTCTCTTGTGTCTCATTCAGCAACAACAGATTATGTGTCAACGATTTCTTACTTATCTCCAGATATTGCACGAACGCAGGTAACGTCTGAGTTACGGCATAGCGTAGGAAATCCGATTTGGTCTTCAATGGGACGCCCAACGCTTTACCTTCCATCACCGCTTCATCTATCATCCGCCCCATTGATGGTGGTAACCGACAGGTAATCGATTCACTCTCCCCCATATCATCCGATGCGACAGTAAAAAACTGATATGGATTAGGAACGGATAACTTTAACTTCTCATCTCTCACATCTGGAAACTCATCTGCTCCAAGATCGAACTTCTTAGAACTCATTCAACCACTCCTCTGATTCAGTCTTCTCGTCTACGAATGTCTTTGGTATAAACCACTTACCATTCGTACGGAGACCGTCAATCTTCTTCTGATTAAGATGCCTTGCAAGGGTTGACCGACCAATACCCAACATATCAGCTGCATCGGGTAGCATGTAAAAATACTCATCAAGGATACGTCCAAGCTCAAGTTCCTTCCGACTGAGCGTCTGCTTAACATCCCGAATATCCTCAGTCAATTCAACTGCTCTTTTATAGTACGATCTACCGAATAAATCAACTGAATAATCGGCTAATATCTGGTCTATCTCGCTTAACTCTGTCATACACTCACTCCGAGCGGTTAATTGTATTACAAAATCGGGATAAGAGAAAAAAATTGGTGGGGGAGTCCCTTCGGAAGACGAGAGGACGACCCCAGGGACGACGGAGGCTAAAAAGTTTGTGAAATTTGTACTATCGGTTTTCCCCTAGCATACAGGGTGAGAAGAGACGCAAAGCATCTCTTCTCACCCTGTCTAGAACTACTATATAGGGGGGAGGATGCCCGACCACGGGCGGGGGAGGTTCTGACACCTGATGTAAGACATGAATTCATGTAAGACAAAATCCTTGAATCGGATGGGGATTTTTGCAGTTTATGTAATACAACGATAGGTTGTCTTACGCCTCAACTAGCTCTTTGGCATTAACAGGCAGTGTATGCTGTTCTCGGTTTACATCACGGACAACTGCGTAGAACACACCTTTCCTCACCAAGACGTCCACCATTTCAAGTGGGGTTGGGATGGACCGTAAATCGTGATTGTGCTCCACGCAGTGTCCATGGGTGATGTTCTCTATCGAGGCAAGAACTCGATTGGACGTTTCATCCGATGGAAGGTCTGCTCGACGGAACTGTCGTCGAATGGAATTGACTTCATCATGAAGATCAAGAGAGACTAACCATCGTGTGAGAGTTGGCGGTGCAATTGACATTCGTTTCGCTGCGTCTTTACACACACCTTTACACTCTCGGATGTACCGAAGTATAATCATGTCAATCGGTTGATTGTCATGACGGGCTTCGAGTAGTAGCATGTCGGCTGATTTACGGGACATCTGACCTTTAACCTACTTCCTGCATAACACTCAACTTACGGAAGTTGATTGCTCGTCCTCGTCCCGTCCTTATGAGAATCTCCTTCTCAATCAAAAACGGCTCAACCACATGTTCGAGCGTCTTAGGGTCTAATCCGGTAGCAGATGCAATAGACGACAATCCAACTGGACCACCACCGAACGATTTAATAATCGTTTCAACAACAACCCGATCGTCTCGTGTCATTCCGTTTTTGTCAATCCCTGCATCGGACATCATTTGTTCAACATGCTTCACTTGTACAACGGATGAACCGTCAACCAATGCATAGTTCTCTGCTGTCCCGATATGACCAGCAAGTGTTCTCGGAGTCTTCCGACAGATGTGAACCAACATTGCTGCTGCATCGTCGTGTATGTCGAATTCCTTTTGAATGAGCAAAATCTCAAACATCTCTTCTTCGGTGTAATGTTCGAGTCGAAGTTGCATTTGGAAACGGTTTCTCATCGGAGCAGTTAACATACCAGGATCAGTTGTCGCTCCGATTACAATGACGTGCTCGAAAAGTTCTTCTTGAGTCCAACCGCCTCCGATCCCACCGTGTATAACTTCAAGAATCCCATCTTCCATCAATCGATAGATGATTTCCTGAGATTGTTTCCTCAGTCCATGAATCTCATCGATAAAGATAACTGTATGATTCTGCAATCGGCTTAACTTCTCTTGGAACTTCTTAACCGATGATTCGTTCGGGCCAATGAATCTCATAAACCCACATGCGAGTTCGGATGAGACAATCTCCGCTAACGTAGTCTTCCCATTCCCCGCTGGACCGGAAAGCAAAACATTGCCAAACTTGCGTCCTTGATCGTGCGCGAGTAAGGCAATGTTTAACTGTCTTTTCGGCCCAACTTGACCGATAACTTGATCGAATGTTGTAGGTCGCATTCGTGCTCCGTTTCGTGCTAGAAGTAACTCGTCCGTTTGATACAGACCATCTAGTTTATCTCCGTGAACGTATCAGGTCCAGTCGGTTAGCCTGCCGAAGCATGTTGGTCAATGTCTTCGGTAAACCAGACCATTCACCCTCCGGTCGCCCAGACGGGTCACCTGTCCATCATACCACCATTCCCCCGATTGTCAACCGGAATGGCCCTAAAACCGACAACCGCCGCCGGAAACCAAAAAAGTGGGGTCAGCCTAAGCTAACCCCACTTTGTCGTCCCTGAACTCGACTTTCGGCCTTCTACCGCCTACTCGTCGGATCCCTCCTCACCGTCCGTTGGAACCCCCTTCTTCTTGCGCGGCCCAACAATCCGCTGCTTGAAGGTAATCAGCCGATGGTCAACCAACTTGGGTTTCCCACCGATTGCCTCGGCTGCTGCGGCGTCCATTGGAAGGACCAGAACTTTCCCTCCGACGTAATCGAGTAGGTCTTCGGGCAACTCCGACTGCATGGAATCCATCACGGCGGTAATGAACTCGTCGGTCTGTTCCTTATACTGCTTCTCCTGATGGGCCGCTTCGATCTGTTGGAGTTTCCCAATCACCGAGCTATCGGCGGGAATGGAGAACTTCGTCCCGTCGTCGAGTGTTACCTCGACCATCTTCACTTCAGCCTCGCCTGTCGTCGCTTCTGCTTCTACTTGGGGTTTACGTCCCATATCGATCTGCCGTCCTTTCTCTTCTGTCGTTCATACGACCGTTAAATTGATGTACGTTAATCATACAGGAGTTGAGTGGTTAAGTCAAGTCAACCAAGCCTAGTTCGGCTAATCCGATCTACCCCATCGGAATACGGTAAATGATTGAAGTCTCCGTTGATTAATTCCCGATCAGACGGTAATCCCATATGATGGGCTTGTCGTTCCATCCGGTCGAGGAATTCCTCATGGTTTTCTTCAATCGCCTCGTCACTCCCATATCGCTTGAGTACCTTCGGATACAATTCTTCCCATTCGTCTATCCAATACTGACATCGGTCGTCGGGTGGCAGATGGAACTGATGAAGGGAGAATTCCCGAATCGTATGATTCGCTCTGATCTGAGGGTCCTCTCGGGCAAAGCATCGACAGAGAGTAGCACAGGTAATTGGTATGAAGATTTTGTTCTCACGTTTGAAGTAGGTAATCGGACCACGGATTCGATACCATTCACACGCGGAGTTATACCCATCCTTTTGTGAGTCCGAGTGGATGATTGATCCGATTTTGAGAGTTTGGGCAATGTCGATGTCAATCATAGAGTTAGCCCATCTTCGTTTTTTGATGGAACCGTCCAGCCGCACCATGCGCACCCGCGTTCCATGTGCCATCGCCCGTCTAGCCGTTTCCATTCGCGCCAATGCATCATGGGTTTTGGGCAGTCGCGCTGTGTCCGTGGCGTTGTGTGTTTCACTTTGTCCCCTGATCTCTTGCTCATCCCGAACAACCCTCCATTTCCCCAGGTAGATGTACGGCATATGCCGTCTCCTGGGTAACATACCCATAGGCGTACAGACCGTGTTTAACAGGGAGTTGGAACTGATTTGGAGTACGTTTCCAAGTCTTCAGTCGGCCGTTAACCCCCCAACGTTGGCAGGTTCCATCGGCATTCCGCTGATTGTTCGAATGGATAATCTCTCGATATTCGAGTGCCTTCGCTTGTTCAATTGTAATCATTAACTCTCTCCTGACTGACTTCTATTTGCTTCGCAGTACGAACATCGATAGATCGGACATTATGCGTATTCACTCAATCTCATCTCCTTCGATTAGAATAACATTCCCAACGATCAATTGACTAGCGATCTCAGTCGCCGCCTGATTGACAGGTAATTGACGGACTAACCCTTCCTCGTTAACCACCATGATCTGTCCGTTTAGGAGATAGACTAATTCGATGTACCCATCGACGATTGACTGGAGTTGGGCAAGACGATAGGTGGGTTCTCCGTTATCTGGTACGATATTGTATTCGTGGAGGTTATTCGTTCGAAAGATTGTTGCCATCGGTTAATTCCTCTCCAAATGGGACGTAATCATCCCCATCTTCATCGTACAGCGGTTTACCCGTCTTTGCGTCAAACTCTGGCCAAACATCTCCTCCTCGCTCTTGTCGATCTGCACAGCCGTTACAGTATGCATACTGTGGTTGAATCTGCACTGACATTCCACATCCAACACAGAACTTCTTGATGTTCGTCTGTTGCATATAACGGTAGAATTCTATGTCCTCTTCCGTTTCAATGTCATACCGCCCGAAGTTGTCGTCGTAGTAACTAGCCACGGTTAACAGTCCTCCTCAATCTGTTCTCCCATTTCGATTAACTCCCGATAGCCGTCACTGCCTGATTGGGACCAGCCGCAATAACACCGTGCAAGTCCTTTATGATCTCCGCAGTCGTAACAGACATCGGCACCACAATAAATGCTGAAATCGTATTCGTGCTTATGCTCCATTTGAAATCCCCTTCCACATTAAGTCCTTACACTGTACACAGTGTACATCGTAATCGGTTTCCTGTCCACCAGGCCATGCAGTTGGTACTAAATCATCATGTCCTGCCTGACGGTAACAGAAGTACGAACAATACCAGAGTTGATCGATTAGGTCTCCGTTTGAATCCTCGACGGAGTAGACATGGAACATTCGGTTACACCTTCTTCGACTGAAGATCAGACCGAAGGCTCTTAATCGCTTCATTCCTTCCTACTCCGTAAACCAGCTGATACCGACGAATGATTACATCAAGGAAGTCTTGATGTGTCATATCCCTTAAATCCCGAAGTATTGGATTCATTGATTACCCCCTGTTTATCCGTGTAGACAACACGATTGCTAAGTAAGTCGGTATACCGATTGTGAATGCGATTGTAACTCCGATTAATATTAGACCTAGCATTCTGAACTCCCTTCTTCCCTTTCACTCACGATTGTCGTTATTTAGGCTTTCCGGATCAGAGTTCCGTCGGCCAATTTGCTGGTGGGCCGAGGTAGGCGGAACATTGCGTTAATGTGAGTGACCAGGGTATGACTGCGCCTGACTTCGCAGTACGGGCACATCCACTCTTGCCCGTGTCGTAGGTCCCCCCAAATTGTCTCGTACTTTGCCATCTCTATCTCCTATCTTGGTTAGGGCTGATAACTACACCGGAATCATTTACCAGAGTGTCCACTCCCCTGGATCATTACATTCACACTCTTGATCCCCAAGGTATATCGGATGTATTATACTTCCGACGTTCTTGTACGCTAATTCAGATAGGGTGTCTTGGAATTCTTCATATGATCTCCAATCTCCCATTGCCGTTTGTACTCTCGTAGCTCCCTGGTCGAATACATGTGTGATAAAGTCTTTGAACCCGTGCCAACAGAGGTTTACACTTCGATACCCTGATATGTACTGCCTACGGGCATAGACTGAAGAACTTGTCTTAGCTCGAAGACTGACTTGGACTCTGGGTGTTCGGCTTAGAGTCCTACACGTTTGACTGATAGATATATCCATCTCGTTGATGATGGACCTGATCCTCCGTTCATCTAATCCGGTAATTATCATATCGTCTGATCCTCCATTGATCCAGGGGTTAATCCCCAGTATTCCTCTGTGCATCTCGTCGAGCAGAGCAGTTCATCTCGGTATTCCGGATAGAACTCTCGATCACATGCTCGACACTTCCGTTGAATACCCTTCCAATGATCTGGGCATCCATGCTCATGTGTGAAGACCCCGTTAATTGTTGCACTCACACATTGATCGCAGCGTTGAATCATTTAGTTAATCTTCCTTTCTACGGATACTGATAACTCTCATACTCAACAAGTGGAAGGCTTATGAGACTATTCGTTTGAATAATGAATCCCTCATGCACTCTACAGATGTAGACTACTAGGATTCGACCTTCTCTTAATCTCATCATCTGAAACTCAGGTTTGAGATCACAAGGAGTTGGTGGGAAATCAATTCTGTGTCTTTCGATTTCCTTCTGATCTCGTTCACTTAGAATCAGTTCACACTTCGAAGGTATTCGTTCGATCACATCTCCTTCCTTTCCAGACAGAATCCTTCAAGCTCAATTGCCCGAACGATCAGTCATCGGCTTAATCACATACGGTTCGATCTCTGATTCTGGAGCACGGATAAAGTCTACTCCATCCTCATCACGACGAACAACGTACTGATCTTCTCCGTGATAATGCCCGTCGTAATGAGCGGTGAAGTTGTCCGCCCAGTTAGCAGGGAATTCTTTGGTTGCCGTTGCTTCTGATGCTCCGATGTTAATCCGGACTTTCATTCCGTGGAATCGACCTTTTGAAGTGTCCATTGATTACCTCTCTGTGTAGGGCTTCCAAT
>CEPX01192487.1_pt1 | contig 17538 bp, 16 predicted proteins | sample 361361 | NCBI WGS metagenome assembly CEPX01 (sample SAMEA2619974, study PRJEB7988) | marine metagenome | biome: marine biome (ENVO:00000447); feature: mesopelagic zone (ENVO:00000213) & marine oxygen minimum zone (ENVO:01000065); material: "saline water (ENVO:00002010), including plankton...
AGGATAAAATTCATTTAAATAATAATATTTGTTTTTTCCTTCTTGAGTGAATTTAAGTATATTCTCTGCTTCAAGTTGATTTAAAGTATTTGAAACTGTCTTTTGATTCATCTTAAGTTTCTTAGAAATATTTCTTCCATAAATCTTTTTATTATAATCTGTAGAAAATTCCATTAAAACTTTTAGTTTATTTGTATTAAGTAACATATTACTTATATGAGTAATAAAGTATTTAAATATCTTTCTATATTAAAATTCTTTTTTAAATATCTTATCCTTTTATAACAACGAGTGGTTTAACTTTTGCAACTAATTTACCTATTCCTAATTCATTAACAACTTTTATTACTTCATCTACATCCTTATAGGCATATGGTGCTTCTTCAGAAAGTCCTTTTAAACTTCCAGATTTTACTTCTATTCCTTTTTTAGCTAATTCTAATTTAACTTCTTCTCCTTTTTTCTTTTTTGATGCTTCATGTCGTGACATAACTCTTCCAGCTCCGTGTACTGTTGAACCAAAACTTATTTCTTCTGCCTTTTTTGTTCCAACTAAAACATAACTTGAAGTTCCCATACTTCCAGGGATAATTACTGGTTGTCCAATTTTTCTATAAACTTCTGGAATTTCTTTTCGTCCAGGGCCAAAACTTCTAGTTGCTCCCTTTCTATGAATACAAACAGTTTTCTTTTTTCCATTTATTTCATGTTCTTCACATTTTGCTATATTATGAGCAACATCATATACCACATCTATTTTAGAATTTGGAAAAAGATATTTCATTTCTTCTCTTACCCAGTGATTTATTAATTGCCGATTAGCAAAAGCAAAATTAACAGCACAAGCCATTGCAGAAGAATAATCTTTTCCAAGTTTACTTTTTATTGGCGCATTAATTAATTCTCTATCTGGCAAATCCTTAAATCCATATTCATCTTCCATTTTTTTAATATAATCAGATGCTACTTGATGTCCTAGTCCACGTGATCCACAATGAATCATTATTGTTATTTGTCCTTTTTCTAAACCAAAAATCTTTGCAACCTTTTCATCAAATATTTCATCAACATATTGAACTTCTAAGAAGTGATTTCCAGCGCCTAATGTTCCTAATTGACCTATACCTCTTTTAATTGCTTTTTTTGAAACTTTAGTTGTATTTGCTCCTTTCATACAACCTTCTTCTTCTGTATGTAAATAATCTTCTTTTACTCCATATCCTTTCTCTACTATATATTTTGCACCTTTTTCTAGAACTTTATCAAATTCTTTTATATTAATTTGAAACTCACTTCCACGTCCAACTCCTGATGGAATTTTTCTATAAAGTCCTTCAACAACTTGCTTTTGTTTTTTTAATATATCTTTTTTTGTTAAATTTGTTTTTAAAAGTCTTATTCCACAATTTATATCATATCCTACTCCTCCAGGGGAAATTATACCTTTATCTATATCAAAAGCAGCAATTCCGCCTATTGAAAATCCATATCCTTGGTGAGCATCTGCAACAGCAATTGAGTTTTTTATTATTCCAGGTAACATTGCAATATTTTTTACTTGTTGTAAAGTATTATCTTCTTTCATCTTTTCAACAAGTTTTTCACTTGCAAAGATTTTTCCAGGAACATTCATTTTTCCTTCTTTTGGAATTTCATAGATATCTTTTGATATTTTTTTTATTTGCATTTTAAGATAATTTATTAACTATTTAATAAACTTGCTCATTTGTCCCAACAGAATAATTTCAACTGTCTTGGATTATATATCTCAAGATTTGCACTTATTGCAATAGATTGAGTATAAATATCTTTATCGATATATTTATCGAGTGCACAAATTTTATCCATTTCACATATTTTTGCATTACATTCTAAATAGCTTGGTATTCTTTCATTTATTTTATCTTTAACACTTTGAGGAAATGATTCATTATCCCAGTTTATTGGAAGATTACTATTTAATATATCATCTCTTAAATTATCATCTAATTCAATTTCTCTTAATATTGAAAGTTCTGCTTCATAAACTTTTGAAGAGATATCTTTCTTTCCAATATATCCTTTATCAATAACGATTAATAAAACACTTGCAATTAATAATAAGGCAATAAATGCTTCAACAATTTTTACCCACCCTTTCTTTTTCATATATCTTTATATTAATTTAAGTTTATATTTATTACCATACCTTAATTATTAAAAATCCAGAATTAATATTTGCTTCTTCATCAATATACTGTATTGATATTTCATCAACGTAGATATTAACTGATATATCTTTTTCTTCTGTTTTAGCTATTATATCTCTACTGCTATTTATAAGACTAAAACTAAACTCACTTCCAATTGGGATTTTTAATTTTCCTTTTAATGCCCCATATTTATTTTGATGTTCAGTTGCAATACTATTTATTTTTGTTTCAAAAATATATCTATCTATTTTTATTAGTTTAATTGAATAATCTTCATCTTCTTTAGGTCCTAAACAACCATTCAAACCTATTTGGAAATTTGTGAATTGTTCTTCAGAATAATAAATTTTGAAAAATCTCTTATTATCATGCTCCCATTCTATATTATTTGTGCTGGATTGAAAATTAATAGGAGTGTTATTTTCATTTTTAACAATTGAGTTTAATCCTCCAACTTCACTTACATGTGAAATTCTTAAACAATCTTTACTTGATAGATCATAACTGTCATTAATTGATATGGTTACACTTGTTAGATTTGTAGAAGACATTTTAGTTAATTCTATTTTTAAATAATCGAGTAAGAATTGTTTATCTCTTTCTACTTGTGTTACTGGTTCTAAAACAGAATATAAAAACACTAAAAAAGTTACAAATATTACAAATGACAACATTACTCCAACATGTGAACCTCTTTTATACATAATATAGAATAAATTTCTATATTTATTAAATATGTGCTTTTAAAATATTTATTTTACCCTAAAAAGATATTAGCTCCTGCAGAAACTAAAAATGAAGCCAACATTAAAGCAAAAGAATGTTTTATTCCTGATTTTACACTTCCTTCTGCAAGCTTTCCAATTACAAGTCCGCTAAAAAATCCTTGGACAAGAAGTAGATATAAAAATGAAATATTTAATTCTCCTTGAACTATTTTTTCTCCTTCTGAAACTACTCCTACAGATCCTATTGTTTCTACATCTGCAATTCCTGAAATCATTGGAAGTATTTTAAATTGCATTACAAGAACTATTATCATAAATACAAAAAAGATTATATATCCTTGAACAACAATAGTTGAAATAACTGCTTTTCTTTCTTTCTTTAATTTATCTGATGTACTAACAGCACCCACAACAGACTCTAGTATCTCTCCAATATCTCCTCCTGCTCTTTCTGCTTGCCCTATTAGTTTTAAAGCTCTTGATATTGTTTTATTATTTACATCTTTTGAGAATATATCTAACGCGACATTTAAAGGAATTCCGAGTGAAATTTGATTTGCAAGTTTTTTAATATTTTCACTTAAAACACCATATGATTTGTCTTTTATGTTAACTATACTTTTGCTTATAGGAGTTCCTGTTTTTACACTTTCTACTAAGTTTCTTGTAAATTCTAAAAATAGTTCTTCTTTTTCAGTTGCTATTTTTGTTTCATACATTATTGAAAAAATAAATGGGGAAACTCCTACTATAATTCCCATACCTATAATTAAAAAGAAATATTTATTTCCAATTAAGAATAATGAAGATATTACAATTATCAATGATAAGACAATTCCAATCCAATGTATTTTTTTTATTTCTATTTTATTCACCTGAATGTTTTAAATGTAAAAATGTTAGGAAAATAACATTCATTATCGATACTCCAAGTATCATAATTAAAGTAATCATTCCTGTGCTAAGGGAGATTCCTAATCCACTTATTTTCATCATCATTAATAATAACATTAAAATCATTGGAGCTGCAATTACAACACTAATATAAATATCCATAAATGTTTCAGCAGATCTTGTTTTTCTTTCTTTTTCAATTCTATATTCAAAAAGTAAACTTTGAGCTCTTTTATCAAAAAATGTAGGAAGACTACCTCCAGAATTTATTGTTGTTGCAAGACCATTAAATAATTCTGAAAGTTTTTTACTAGGGCTATTATTAGCACTATTTCTTAATGCACTAATAAAATCATATCCTAAAATATTAATTTTATTTATTAATTTTATAAATTCTTTTCTAAGATAAGGATATTCTTTTGTTGATGCAAGTATACTAAATATCTTACTAGGTTCAATCATAGAACCTGAAATAGCTGCCATATTTATTGTTGCAAAAGGAAGTTCCTGATCAATTTTCCATTTAGCAGATTTCTTTTCCATTGATGGATAAAAATACATAATTAAGAAAGTTCCAATAGGAATTACAAACAAGATCCAAAATATCTTGGAGAATCTAGTTAAAACACCCTCTGTAACTTTAACTAAAAAAGGAAGATTAATAGTTATATTAAAAAATAAAAGAAATATAAGAAGGAAAAAAGATACAATTACAGATAGTAATGTTGTAAATAAAATAACCGAGATATAACTTTTTGGAAGAAATTTTAGATTAGTTTTTAATAAATTCTCTTCTAATGTTTTAAATCCTCCTTTTTTAAGAAGAAATATTGAAAAATTAGAAAAAATTCTATTAGCAAATTTAATATAATTACTTGGTTTTTCTATTTTTCTTTCTAAAACTATTTTTTCCTTTTCTTTGATTCTTTTTAGAGTTCTTTTTCCAAATTGAGATATAAATGATTTAGTTTTAGTTGGTTTTCTTAATTGTTTTTGATTATACACTTCCTTTAGTTTAGGTGCAGGAGAAATATCTGTTTTTTTAGGTAATTGTCTTACAAGAGATATTTTTTTTAATGTTTCTGGAATATCTTTATTTACTTTTTTTAATAAATCTTTTAGGGAACTTATTTGCGAAGAAATCATCTTCTTTTCTTCAGGATCTTCCAGATTTTTAAAATTATTCATAAGGGAAGTTAATTCTTTAGTAATTTTTATTTCTTCAGAAATTTTGTTTTTTAATTTTTTAGAGGTCATTTTAATACCTCTGATATTTTTTCCTGAATTTGTAATATAAGTTTCTTAGATTGATTAAACTTTTCATGATCTTTTTTATTATAAAATTCTTCTAGTTTTGTTTCAGCTTCTTTTAAGGTTTCAACCATCTGATTAAGAAGTGAGATATCCTCTTCTTTCATATATAGAAAAAGGAAATTGTCTTATTAAAGATTTTGATTTATTCAATTCCAAATCTTCTTAAAACGTTTTCTGGCTTTTTGTAGTATTCATTAATTACTTCTTGGACTTTTTTAAATTCAAAAGTTTTATTAGTATATAACTTATAAAGTAATTGTATTCTTCTTTTAAATTCTAGATTAAGTTCTTCTGTTTTTATACCAAATCTTCTTGTAATTTTTTCAAATATTTTACTATCTCTTTTAAAATAAAATTTATCATCACTAGGTTTCCAAATAAAAGGAGTATTTGTCATTGCAACTCCTCTTTGATCTACATTTATTATCTCTACAATTTCCTTAAGTTTTCTTGTTTCTTCTTTATTAATAATTGTATGGCCCATAATACAAATACAATCTAAAACATTTAATAATGTTGGAGAAAGTTCAATTGGAGGAGTTTCTAATCTTTTTATAACACTATCAACAGAATCTGCATGAATTGTGCTAATTCCACTATGTCCTGAAGCCATACCCTGAAATAATACAAATGCTTCTTTACCTCTAACTTCTCCAACAATTACATAATCTGGATTTTGTCTAAAAGAGCTTTTTAATAAGGCAAATAAGTCTATTTCTCCGGTATCTCCTGATCCTGTCGCACTCCTTGCAACACTTGGAAGCCAATTTTCTCTTGGAATCATTAATTCTGGAGTATCTTCAATTGAAACTACTCTTGATTCAGGAGGAATAAAAAATGTAATAGCATTTAACAAAGTTGTTTTTCCAGAAGATGTTTCTCCAGTAATTAATATATTCATTTTATATTGAACTAGTAACCACAAATAAGCTAACATTTCAGGACTTAATGTATTAAATGATAATAATTGAATAGGAGCCCAAGGAGTCTTAGTAAATTTTCTTATTGTAAAAGTAGGTCCTTTTGTAGTAATATCTTTTGTATATGTTGCATTTATTCTAGATCCATCAGGTAAACTTCCATCTAAAATTGGTTTAGCATAAGAAATGTATTTACCACTTTTTTGAGCAAGTTTTTCAACAAAACTAGATAATTTATCCATATCTTTGAATACTATATTTGTTTTAATATTTCTATAAACTCTATGAACAATATAAACTGGAGTATTTATTCCATTACACTCAATATCTTCCACATAATAATCTCTAAGTACAGGTTCTACTTCATTAAAACCCATAAAGTCTCTAGCTAAATAATAAAATATCTTTTTATAACTCTCATAAGATAGATTTATTCCAAGTTCAATTGCTAAAAGTTTAAACATTTTATCAATATAATCTAGTAATTTTTCTTTATCTTTTTCAATTATAATATCAAAATTAATCATATTTCTCATTGCTGAAGTTATTTCTTCTTTATGTTTTGTTTCTTCTTCGTTTAATATTGGTTCTTCAATTTCATATATTAATTCAGAAAGTTTTGAATTCCAATAAATATGTGCAAAAACAAATGGAGAGATTAAACTGTATCTTATATTAATTGTTGTTTTATCTCTTATCTTTTTTAATTGAGGAACTTTTGGAGAGAAATTTATTGGAACTTTTGGATAGTTTTGGATATTTGTTTTTTCTTTTAATATTTTATTTTCCATATTAATTGATTATATCAAAATCTATTATAGATTTTCCATTATCCTCCCCAATATTTGAAATTGATAATCTATATGGTGTTGATGCTTGACTTATTGTCTTTAATTTATCTTCTCCTTGATAAGTTACATTATATTCACTATGATTTGTCATTAAAGTAATTGTATTAAATGTTCCTCTTTTTTTAGTATGTGCTATTATATTTCCAATATGGATATCTTCTCCTGGTTGACTATAGACATTTTTACTTTCTAATTCAAAAACAATCAAATCTTTTTCTCCATCTATTGTTAATGTTCCTCTTTTTATTCCAAGTTCAATTATTCTTTTATTTCCAGCAACATTTAACTCTACAATTTTAGAATTAATATCTTTAATCACCCCAATAGTTTGCTCAATTATTGCTTTATCCCTAATTTCTTCTATTTTTGGTTTTACAAAAGCTAAAACTGCTCCAATCATAACAAAAGCAATTAAAGTATAAATTACTGTTTCAACCCAGACTTGCCCTCTTTTCATATTTAATTAAATGAGAATTAATTTAAATAGTTAATGTTTTAAAACATTAAATTGTATAAAAACTTATAAAGATTATATTGATTAATAATTTATGTCAACTTTAGAGGATCTACAAAAATTTATAGAAGATTATGTAGAAAAATTAAAACCATTATTCAAAAAAGCAAATCTTACTTGGTGGGATGCTTATACCATCGGAAAAAAAGAACATTTTGAAAAGCACGAAGAGATAATAAAAGAAATAAAAAAATTACATAATAATAAAGAAGAGTTTGAAAAAGTAAAAGAGTTATTAAAAACAGAAATAAAAGATCCATTAATAAAAAGACAACTTAAATTAATACATGATGGATATTTAAGTTCACAAGGAGATATTAATTTAATTAATGAAATAATATCTAAAGAAGTGAAAATAGAACAGAAGTTTAATAATTTTAGAGCAAAAGTTAATGAGAAGATTTTAACAGATAATGAAATAAAAGATATATTAAAAAAAGAGACTAATTCAGAGAAACTAAAAGAAGTTTGGGAAGCAAGTAAAAGACAAGGAGAGATTGTAGAAAAGGAATTTATAGAAGTTATAAAATTAAGAAATAAATTAGCAAATTCCCAAGGATTTGAAAATTATTATATTATGTCTCTCGAGGTATCTGAACAAAAAATTCAAGATATTAAGGAAATCTTTGAAGAATTAGAAGAATTAACAGATAATTCTTTTAAAGAAGTTAAATATGAAACAGATAGTTATCTTTCTAAGAAATTTAAAATTCCAATTAATGAGTTAAAACCATGGCACTACTATGATTTATTTTTTCAGAAAGGACCAGAAACATATAATGTAGATTTAGACAAATTCTTTGAACAAGATATTTTGGAGATTTCTAAAAAATTTTATAAAAGTATAGGTATTGATGTAGAAGAAATATTACAAAGAAGTGATTTATATGAAAAAGAAGGAAAATCTCAGCATGCCTTTGCAATAGATGTGGATAGGGAAGGAGATGTAAGAATTTTAGAAAATATAAAAAATAATGAATATTGGATGAATACTACTTTGCATGAATTAGGTCATGGAATTTATTGGGAATTTATAAATAAAAATCTTCCATTTTTATTAAGAGATGTTGCTCATACTTTTACAACAGAGGGGATTGCTATGTTTTTTGGTAGACAATCTCAGAATATATCTTTCATAAAAAAGTATGCTGGTGATTTTAATGAGGATTATTTGGAAATATATAAAAAATTAGAAAAAATGTCTAAAATGAGTCAATTAGTTTTTTCTAGATGGGCACAAGTTATGGTAAATTTTGAAATGAAACTTTATGAAAATCCAACACAAGATTTGAATAAACTTTGGTGGGACATTGTAAAGAAACATCAACTTATTGATTTTTATAGAGATAAACCTGATTGGGCTTCAAAAATGCATTTTGTTTCAGCACCAGTTTATTATCATAATTATATGCTTGGGGAATTATTTGCTTCACAATTACATAATAAGATAACTAAAGAGATATTGAAGAAAGATTCTTTAAAAAATGTTGATTATTCAGGGAATAATGAAGTAGGTAATTATCTAAAAAAATCTGTTTTTGGGCCAGGTATGAGTTATGAATGGAATGATTTAATTGAAAAAGCAACTGGAGAAAAATTGACTCCAAAGCATTTTGTAGAAGAGTTTGCTTGAAAAAAATTATTCAATTAAAAATATACAATCATCAATTTCAGATAATGAGTCAGATACTCCACATTGTTTTCCACCAAGAATTGGAGCAGCTTTAATTAAAGTAGGTTTTCCAGTTTCTGTTACATCAATTACATATGTTAAACCAGAATTTTTATCAGGAAGTTTTACTTCTTCACCATAATTTCCTTTATAATTTCTAATAAAAGACGATCCTGCTTCTTGAGGCATTTCAAAACTTTTTGTTTCATTTTTTCCAGAAATTGATATTAATAATCGATCAACTTCTATTTCTTTAATATCTATTGAAAACTGAAATTCATTTGAACTAGAATTATAACAAGTATATTGGGAGTTGAATGTTACTGGTTCAAAATTTCCAAAACAAGCTTCAACATCACTAATTTTTTCACTAATTAGGCCTTTTATAACAGTCCATACAACTCCTATTAAGGCTAATACTAAAAGAACTAAAATAAGTGTTGCAATAACTCCAGATAATCCAGTTTTGTTTTTTAACATTTTCTAATTATTCTATAATAAGTTCATATCCATGTTGTTTTTCATCACAGACAAAGTTTTTCTCTCCTGTATCAGATTCTCCACGTAGAATTGGAATTAATGTTATTTTTTCTGCATTTCCAAGATCTACTTTCCCAGAAAAAGCTCCTCCTTGATTTAATCCAGATTCAGGCCAATTAGAAGAAAGATCATTTAAATCTTTTACTTCACGACTTCCATCACTTGAAATTTTTACTCTCATTTTATAAACAGGAACATTTCCATTATTAGTTATATATAATGTGCCTTCAGAATATCTTGTATCAAAATTTACATCAGAACAAACAAGCCCTATATTTTTATCAAATTTTATTATTGATTCTTGAGTCATTCCTCTAAACCATTGAAAAATAATAAGACCAATAATTACAACTATTGCAACTAATAATACAGTTGCAATAACAGGAGAAACTCCTTTTTTATTTATTCTCATCTTAGTATAAAGATATTTTTCTTTTTAAATTCTTCTTTATATACAAGTTACTACTTCTTTTACTTTAGAATTTCCACAACTTACAAACTTATTTTTATTATCGTCTTCTTGAAATCTTAAGGGAATAATCTCAACTAAATTTATTGTGTTATTTAAAATAAAAACATTTGTTACATCTTTATTTGGTTTAAATGAATTATCTTCTCCAATTCCTATATCAAATTTAATTCCTGGATTCATTTTAATACCACTACTAATAAGATTCTCTGTTATATCTATTGTTGCTAATTCTTGATTAGGATTATCTGCTATATGTATAAAATAACCACCTATATCAAATCTTCCATTGTTTCTTAATTCTAAGTTTAATTGATAACTCCCATTAACATTTTCACATTTAACATCTCTTATATAAATAGAAACACCATCAGGGCAATCTATAACTTCTGTTGGGACAAATGTTTTCATCCATTGATAAACAATACCCCCCATAACAACCAAAGAAGAAATTAGTAAAACATAACCAATCATTACACTTATTCCTTTTTTATTTTTAATTTGTAACAACATATTCTTCTCCTTCTATATCTTGAGAGATTATATAATAAAAATTTTCTCCTGATTTTAATTTGAATTTATGTTTAGTTTCACCTATATCAATTTCTATTTCATCTCCAGTGATACTATAATCCTCTTTTTTATATTCTTGTTTTGTTATTGTTTCTCCAAATTTTTTATCTCCTATATTTACAGATATTTCTCCTTCAACAACATCACTATATGTTGCAACTGATACTTCTTCTTCATCTCCAAAAACAAAATATAATTCTTTTCCTTCCCCCGCATATTCAGTATAAAGTGCTGTAAAATTTTCTAGAAGATTATCTATATTTTTTTGTTGATATACTCCATGTTCAATTACTTGCCCACTTTCAATTCCTAATTCTTCACCCAAATCATAAATTCTTATAGAACTTTTTTGTTTTGAGTAATTTGAAACTGTAGAAAAACCAATTATTATTCCAACAATTACAATTGCTGCAAGTAAATAAAATTGTCCTCTTTTATCCATATAGAGATTAATTAAAGAGAAGTTTATTAATGTTTTGAAGAAATAAAATACTAGAATAATTCTTTAATTTTTTTATCCAAATATCTTGCTTCTTTTATACTTTCAACTATTTTTTCATTATTATCTTTCCTTTTTCTTTGGGCCATTAATCCTCCGCAAAGAGAAAAAGAAGTAGAAAACAACCATGTTTGTGAAATTGTCTCCATAATATCATTATCAAATAAATAAGCTAATCCTGCAAAAGTACCTAAGGATATTAATCCTCCAAATGCTGCTCCATTAAGAAAGTTATCCATTTTGAAAATTCCCTTTCTTTCCAAATAATTGGCAGAAGGGATTAAATCTTTCAATTTCCTAACTTCTTTATTAAATTCTGAATTTTTTCTTCTAGGCAAATATTTCCAAACACCATTACTATTTTTCTTTAATTCTAACAAATTTTTTTCAAATGGCCTATATAAACTAGTATCAATAGATTGTTTTGAAATACTATTTTTATGATTATTAATAATCTCTTTTTGTGTAGATTTTAGTATTTCTATTCCTTTTCCATTTAAATTATGAAGTTTTTTATGGTATTTATTATGTGCTTTTTCTACATCCATAAGTTTATAGTATAATGTTCCTTTCATGATTTTTCTTAGAGATATTAAGTTTATAAATATTCTTATACTGTTATCATTTTATAATTAATACAATCTAAAAGAAGTGTAGACTCAGAGGTTTGCTCAAAGATTATTAAAAAGCAACCCTTATTTCTCCTCAGTCTTGCAACCCACTAAGCATCTTAACAAATGTTTAGGGCTGCTCCGATCAAGGTCTGACCCGTTTCGCATATGCAAGATCAAAGCGGACAAAACGTCAACGTTAAAATACGGACTTTTTAACGAGCTTATTACGCCCCTCCTTGCAGTCTGCCATAAAGCCCACTTGCAAAAAGCGGAGGGCTAACCCGCTAACCTAGTCTACAGAATCTATTGAGAAGTAATGGTTTAAAAATCCTTTTATTTTCTAGCAAACCAAATAATTAGTCCTATTAAAAGTATTATTGCAATTACTAAAATTATACTAATTGTAATATATGCATTACTTGATTTAGGACTTACTGTTCTTTTTGGAGAGGATATAGTTGTTGTTTTTTCTTTAATTTCAGATATTTCTCCTGTTGCAGGAGTAAGACTAATAATTCCATCTTTACGAGTTTCACTAGTTAGGATTATTGCGCTGATACTTAATAATTCTTGACTAACAACAGAAAATGTTTCTGATTTTGAATCACTTCCATCATCAAATACAACTTTTATATTAAGATCATAATCTCCTTTATTAGCATTTTCAGGGATTTTTATAAAAAAAGATTCAGAGAAAGTATCATCATCTCCTGATTTTTCTATATCAAAAAGTTCACTTTTTTCAGAAATTCCAAGAATATTTTCTGTTAATTCAATATAAACATCATCTTCATCTTTACCTCCAACATTCTCAACATCAACAATAACTTCAATACTTCCTCCTGGGGAGTTTATTAAAGGAAGTAATGACACATCTTCTACAATTACATCATGATCTTCTCTTTCTAAGTCAATATCAATTATCTCAAAATTACATTGTGTATCTTCTTCACCTTTTTCATAAGCTTTAATAAATATTATATAATCATCTCCATCATCAAAATTATTAGGAACATCTATTACTAAATCAAAATTCTCATTTTCATCTTCTTTTACTTTTTCACTATCGCTTTTATCACTTTCCTCTTCATCATCTTCATTAATATTATATAATATTGATTCAACAACAATTCTTTTGTCATCGTCACCATTGTTTGTAACTTTTACATCTATCTCTATTTCTTCTTCTGGTTTGAAATCATCTCCATCATCAGGATCTTTAACACTAATACTTAAATTACCTTGTTCTCCATCTTCACATGTATCTAAATCATCAAATGAATCTACATCAAATTTTTTCCCACTTCCTACAATTTTAAATGAGCTAAAATGATCTACTGTGAAAACAACTACTCCGCTAGTGGTTGTTGGACTAGTATAACTTGTAACATTACAAAAACTACATTCACTAGTTATTTCGCTAGCAGTTGTTGTAAATCCACTATTGTAAAGAATCTTTGGAATTGTTGTATAAGTAAGACCAGTAAGTGTAATTGTTGCTGATTTATTTAATTGAGAATATTTTGTTGTATTAATTGCAACTATGCCATTTGTGATTTTTACATAACTGTCTAAATCAAAAACATTACTTAAATCTAAAGCCTGGCTTCCAAAACTAATTTTTCCTTGGGTATTTGCAAGAATAATATTTGTTGATTGACTTAAATTAGAAATACTAGAAACATTAGTTGTTTCACTTGATGTAAAATTACTTGAGAAAGGAACACTCGCAACAGTCAAATCCCATGCTCTTGATGTTGTTGTAGTTCCATCTGAAACTATTGCTGTGATATTAAATATTTCTGAAGTTTTTAATGTAGTTTTTGTAAGATTAAGACTAGTTCCTGTTCCACTAGAACTTCCATTAACATACCAAGTAGTTGTTAATGTATTGCCATCAGGATCACTTGTGCTAACTGAAAATAATTGACTAGTTCCATTTTTTATTGTAGGGTTAGATGAAGGACTACTACTTGAAATTGTTGGTGCATCATTTGTATTACTAACTGTAATTGTTACAACTTGAGATACTGTTATTGTCCCATCGCTTAGAGTGAAATTAACATAGTTTGTACCCACATTACTATTTGTTGGAGTAAAGCTAGCACTTGCAAGAGTATTATTTGTTTTTGTAATTGTAATAGAACTAAGATTTGAACCATAAGTTAATGTATTACTATCAGGATCTGATCCAGTTATATTAAATGTTAATGTTGCATCTTCATTAACAGATTGACTACTTATTGTATTGAGTGTAGGAATCCTATTATTATTTGATACTGTGATTAACCAAGACCTAGAATTTCCAGAATTATTATTTGTATCTTTAATTGCTAGTTTAATTGTATGGGTTCCAGATTCATTAAATAATGGAGTGTAATTAAAAGATATAGTTGCATTATTAGTCGTAGTTGTTGCAGATAAATTTTGAATTCCATCAACTGTCCAATTATAAGTTATATTATTTCCATCAGAGTCAAATATAGTTGCATTAAATACTAGTGTTTGATTTTCTGATATTGTTTTATTTGTCGATGGTGCATGAATTGTGATATTTGGAGAATTATCAAAATTAGTTGTGAATTGAAATAATGATGAATTACTTGAATTTTTAACTCCGTCATTTGCAACTATAAGCCAATAATAAGTTGTATTTGCAGCTAAATTACTCACATTAAATTGAGAAGTTGTTGAACTTCCATTTTGTGAAGGGTTTGTTGTATTACCAAAGAAAATAAAATAAGTTAGTGTTTGATTTTCTGAATCACTTGAATTTGACCAACTTAATGTAAATACATTTGTTGCAGATGTTTGATTAGAATTATTTATTGGAGTTCTTGATGTATCATTTACTTGTGCTGGGGCATCATTAAATGGAGTAATTGTAATTGTAATTTGTTGAGTTGCATTTGCTGCCCCATCTGTACATGTGATATTTAATGGATCTGTTTTATTTGATAACATTGGATTTACATTTGAATTTGGTTGAAATGCAATAATATCATTTACAACTAGAATAGAATTCCATAAAGTAGTATTTTGATCTTTTACAGACCAATTTAGATTGGTATTGGTATCATTTGAATCATCACAAAAATTTGTTAAATTAAGATTTAATTGACTATTATCTGCAACTGATTGATTTGCAATTGTTTGATTGATTAAGGGTAAATCATTAATAGAGCTAATATTAACAAGCATAGTTACATTAGTTGTTGCATTATGCGAATCAGTTATATTAAGTTGCAAGTTTGTTGTTCCATGTTGATTTGCAATTGTTGTTAAATTTAATATATTAGTTGTTGAATTTATACTAACATTAATTAAAGAAGTATTATAAGTTATTACTCTAAGAGTTAAATTAGATCCTGTGTCTTCTGAATCAACATCTGTTTTAAATGAAGTTAAATTAACTGTCCAGGATTCATTATCTTCATTTTTTGATTGATTCCACGTTCCTGCTGAAAAATTTATTGTAGGAAAATCATTTACAGAACTTATATTTACAGTTATTCCTAAAATATCAGTTCCAAGATTAGTATCTATTGCAGTAATTATAAAAGTTCCTAGACCATACCAGTCATTATTAGTTGTATTTATATAAAGAGTAGTATTATCTGAATTAATTGTTACATTTAATTTAGTTGTATTTACAGAACTAATACTTATTGTTAATACATCACTATCTGCATCAGTTATATTTGATGTTAAATTAAATGTTGTTGATCCGCTTTCATTGATTATAATTGTTGATGGGATATTAATAACAGGATTTCTATTAGCTATTGAAAAAGATATAAGTGAACTGTTTGCAATATTTCCTAAAGTATCATTTGAATACCATCTATAATTAATTGTTTGAGGATTAGAAAAATTTCCAGAATTAATCGTATAAGTATAATTGTTATTTCCAATAGGATTTAGAGTATAATTTACATAACTTCCATTCCAGTTTCCTTCAATCCACACAGCACTTATATTACTAACATCTATTATTGTTGAATTCAGTGTAACATTATCATCCATATTTATTGTTCCGTCATTAGTATAATTAGTTACATTTGATATTGTTGGAACCCACTCATCATTTGCACTTCCAGGAGTTCCATTAATGTATTTACTAGATGTCCAATTTGCATCATACCATATTAATGTTTTTCCATCTTCTGCAGCAAAACTTATAAAATTCGTATAATTTACAGTGTAGGTAGAACTTCCATTTGTTAAATTAACTATTTCTCCAGAATTAGATAAGGTCATTCCTCCATCACTAGCATTCCAAGATGCATCTGTAGAGTTCCATACAGAATCATTATTTCCATAATAAGATTCAAAACTTTCATTATCAGAGTTAGAATCATTAAGATCTCTAGCAATAATTATATATTCTCCTACAGAAATGTTAATATCATCAAAAGCATTTTCTTCTAAAGTCCAATTAGATAAATCTACTATACTTGACCCATTATTATATAATTCAATCCATTCTAAATTAGAATTGCTTCCTTGTAATGTACTATTTGGACTATACATAATCTCTGTTATAATAATGTCTGCTGAAACAGAACTAATAAATAAAATTAAAGCAATTATACTAATAAATAATACCTTTCTAACCCCCAAACCCATTGCGAAATTAGATAGATTTAGTTTAAAAGCATTATTGTCTTTAAGAGATAATATTCTTTTTATTACTTTAAATTAATGAATTATTAATTTTTTAATAACTTTCCCATAAAACTAATTTATTATCTTTATCTCTTAAAAATAAGGTATCTCCTGAGTTTGTCCAAATATATGTTTCATCTCTCCAAAATAAAGTTGTTTTAGTATTTTTATCATCTCCAAGTTTTATTTCTACATTATTATTACTTTCTAGAATAAATTTATCAAAGATAAAATTTTTCCTTCCTTCATCTTTAATTTTCCATCCAGTTAAATCACAATTATATGAACATTTGTTGTAAAAAACTACTCTATCTTTTCTATAATCAAATTCTTTTAATTCAATACATATAGCGCATTTGTCATAAGACTTTTCACACAAATTCTTATTATTGAAAACACATTCTTCCCAAGCTTTTTTAAATTCTATATAATGTACATCTTTTCCCGACGGAAAATAGAAATTGGCATACCCATTTCTAACTAATTCTAAATTAATATTTTCTCTTTTAAAATAAATATAAGCAAGAATTCTTTTGTATCTATCATATTTATCCTTTCCAAATTCAAGTTCAATTGTTTTATTAGAAACTGATTGTTGTAAAGATTCTTTTGCTTCATTATAATATTTTTCTCCTTTTTCAGGAGTGTTAATTCCAAGCATTCGAAGACTTGTATCATTATCAATTTTAATTGTATCTCCATCAACAACTCTCTCAACATAAGCTGTTTTTTTACCTTCAAAGAAATTAATTAATAAAGAGTCTAAAAAAGAATAATTAATTGTAAATAAAATAATTACTAAGAATATAATTAGATAGATTTGTTTATTTTTATTCATTAGATTTAATGATCCAATGGATTAATAAATTTTTAGAAAATAAGTGTAGGAGAAGAATATCCGAAGATACTCAATATCAACCGAAGTTAATACCCCCTACTTTAATTTAATGGTTTTGGGATATATAAAGCTAAGCGAGCATTCTTGAATAATAACAAATCTAGTTCTTTTTTTTAATATTAATGAAAAGCATTATATCTAAAACAACTTATTTCATGATCATTTACCATTCCAACTGCTTGCATAAAAGCA
>CEPX01195935.1_pt1 | contig 17528 bp, 23 predicted proteins | sample 361361 | NCBI WGS metagenome assembly CEPX01 (sample SAMEA2619974, study PRJEB7988) | marine metagenome | biome: marine biome (ENVO:00000447); feature: mesopelagic zone (ENVO:00000213) & marine oxygen minimum zone (ENVO:01000065); material: "saline water (ENVO:00002010), including plankton...
CAGTTAGAAGTAATCGAGCAGATTTCGATAACAACATTCGAGAATTAAAAGGAATGGTTGCGACTGACACTTGCGATAGGCATTTTGAAAAAATAGTAATTTATGAAAAATGTTTGCATTGTAATGAATTCCGAAAGAAAGATTAGTTTGCAGATATATCTGCGAGGGAGTAGAATAGAAAAATGGAAATAGATAAAATTGTTAATGATTATTTTATTGAAGATAAATCTTATCGAGAGATTGGAGATTTGTATGGAGTATCAAAACAAGCAGTTCACGCATTTGTAAATAGAAACAAAAGAGAGTTTAGACAAACTGCAAACAAACTTTATCCAATATTGAATAAAGAAGGAATGGAACTCCACAAAAAAATCAAGATGAAAAGAAAGTTGGTCGGCCTATCCCAAGAAAAAATTGCAGAACAACTTGGAACTTCAAAGCAATATATTTGTGGTATTGAAAAAGGGAAAATAAAATCAGGAAATCATGTAACAATGATATGTGATTTGCTAGAAATTAACTAATATTATGAAGTTGTTTCTCGGAGATATGATTAGTCCAATAGATTGCGAACTAATCGACCACGAAGAACTACAAACAAAAGACACAAAAAACAAAAAAGAGTTCTGTGGACTTTATATTGCCGAAGAAAACAAGATATATCTATCAAATAATTATCCAAATATTCCCACTTTGGATGTTCTTCTCCATGAAATAAGTCATGTTCTGATTGGAGATATGACTGTGTATAAATCAGAAGAACAAAAAGCAGATATGTTGGCAATTAGATTGAAGAAGTTGCTTCAACAAAAAAAGAAGATATATGTATTTACCAAATGAAGATTATATAAAATCCTATTCTTTGGATTATTTGGATTATGTTAGGAAACAAAACTGTTGTGTAACTGGACAACAAATGCCTGACGTGCATCACCTAGAGGCGATTGGAACGAGGGGAGGAAGGAAAGAGCCAAACCAAAGACATTTCTCAGCGATTCCACTTTGTAGAGATTTACACATAGAAGTACACCAAATAGGACTGCATAAATTTCAAGAAAAACACAATATCCAATTATGGAAAGAGGCATATTATTATGTTGCTAAATGGTTACTAATAAAAATGGACAAAGCTAAAATAAAGCCAAATATTGAAGAATATGATGATAAGGTATAAAACCATTAGAAAGATATTAAAAGAGCCTATATATAGCTTAAAATCAATTTAAAGGCTATATATGGAGTATGATATGGGTATAATAACTGAAATAGGAATAATGAATATTTTTTTATATACAGCATTTGTATTCTTATTTAGATTTGTATTTAAAAATTAACACAAAGGAGCAAATAAATGGATATCATACTAGAAGATATAGACAAGCTGATTCCTTATGCTAGGAATCCTAGAAAAAACCAAGCAATAGACAAAGTTGCAGCCTCGATAAGAGAATTTGGATTTAGACAACCGATTGTGGTTGATAAAAGACTCACGATTATAGCTGGTCATACAAGATACGAAGCAAGTAAAAAATTAGGTCTTAAAAAAGTTCCAATTCATATAGCAAAAGAATTAACACCAGTTCAAATACAAGCATATAGAATTGCTGATAATAAAGTAGCAGAAGAAAGTCAATGGGATTATCCCTTATTAAATTTAGAATTTGGAGATTTATTGGATATGAATTATGACTTAGAACTTTTAGGATTTGATAAAAATGAATTAGAAAGTTATTTAACTTATAGTGGTCAATCTAAAGAATCCAAAGAACTAGATACAAGTACCTTTGAAAAATTTAAACATCAATGTCCAAAATGTAAGTTTGAATTTAATGAATAATAAATGGTTTCTTAAAGAACTTAAAGATATAAAAAAAAACAATTTAAATGTTTTTAGTTGTTTCTCTGCAGGAGGAGGCTCATCTTTAGGTTATAAATTAGCAGGATATAATGTTTTGGGTGGAGTTGAAATAGATAGTAAAATGATGAATTTATATAAAAAAAATATAAAATCTCAGTTTACATATTTAATGGGAGTAGAAGATTTTAATAAGATTTCAAATAAAAAGTTACCACAAGAATTGTTTAATTTAGATATTTTAGATGGCTCTCCACCATGTTCTAGTTTTTCAATTTCTGGTAAAAGAGAAGAAACTTGGGGAATTAAAAAGAAATTTAATGAAGGTCAAGTAGCTCAATATTTAGATGACCTATTTTTTAAATTTATTGATACAGTTCGAAAATTACAACCTAAAATTGTTATTGCAGAAAATGTAGAAGGTCTATTATTAGGAAAAGCACAAGGTTTTGTTAAACTTATTTTAGAAAGATTTAAAAAAGAAGGATATGATTGCCAAATATTTTTAATAAATGCCATTGATTGTAATGTACCACAAACCCGAAAAAGAGTTTTCTTTATTGCTAATAATCAAAAATTTAAACCCTTAATTTTAAAATTAAATCACAAAGCAAATATATTAGGTGAAGCCTTAAAAGATATATCAAATAAAAATGCCAAATTATTAAATAAAGATTCTTTGGCATATTCATTATGGAATCAAACATTACCGGGATATAGTTTTTCTAAATATCATATAAAAGGCAATTTTTTCAATTCCTCAAAATTATCTCCACATCGTTATTCTCCCACAATAACAGCGTCAGCTGGTGCCAAATTTTGTCATTGGGATTCTCCTCGATTACTAAGCAAAGATGAAATGTGTATTATACAAAGTTTTCCTTTAGATTATGATTTTGAAAATGTTTCATTTCAATATGTTCTAGGAATGTCAGTGCCACCTTTTATGCTCAAAAGTTTAAGTGAATTAATTTATGAACAATGGTATAATAAATAGCTTATGAAAGTATCTCACGAACAATTACTAAAAATCATTAAACAAACCGGTGGAATTGTCAGGAATATATGTGAAGCCACTAAAATTTCAAGACAAGCATTTTATCAAAGACTTCATAAAAGTGAAGAATTACAACAAGCATTAGCAGATGCAAGAGAAGAAATAATAGATTTCTGTGAACAAAAATTAGTCGAACTTGTAAAAGCTGGAGAAAAAAATGCTATTTTCTTTTTACTTAAAACCTTAGGAAAGAGTCGTGGATACATAGAGAAACAAGAAATAGAAAATACGAATAAAACAATAAATATAATTGAAGTTCCAGAATTGAGTGCCTATGAGCCAACCATTGAAGATATCCAAGAAAAACACTAATGTTATTTGGAGACCCACTAAAAGACAATTAGAGTTCCTAAAAGCTGGAGCATTATTCGAAGTAGCCTATCTTGGTGGAGCAGGGTCAGGTAAATCTACAGTCTTGCTTATTGATGCTTGTAGGCAAATGAAATATAAAGATGCCACAGCAGTAATTTTCAGAAGAACAAGTCCAGAACTAAAACAGCTAATTGATTACAGTTATAAATTATATAGACCCCTAGGAGCTGAATTTAAAGTGCAGGGAAGTTATTGGCAATTCCCGAATGGTGGAAAGATATATTTTTCTCACATGGAACAAAACAAAGACAAATGGAAATGGGATGGAGTTGAGATTACTTCGGGAGTTTACTTTGATGAAATAACTCATTTTCAAGAAGATATGTATTTGTATTTACATTCCAGATGTCGAACAACCAATCCAAAACTAATTCCTCGCATAAGATGTTCTGGCTCTCCAATCGGACAATACATTGATTGGGTAAGACAAAGATTTATTAATAACGGAGCTTACAACATCATTGAAGATAAAGAATCAAAACTGAAACGATTATTTATCCCAGCGACCTTAGAAGATAATCCTTATTTGCTCAAATATGACCCAAACTATGAAGCACGATTAAAAACGCAAGGCAACAAATTGTATCAAGCATTACGATTCGGAGATTGGACACAAATCGAAGGCAATATGTTTTCACAATTAGGCGAACATCATTTGATAGAATCTTATGTTCCATCATCTTCCGATATTATTATCCGAGCTTTTGATTGGGGATTTACAGCTCCATTTGCAACCATCTGGATTGCAGAGAACTCTGCAACAAAAGACTTAATAGTATTTAAAGAATGGATTGGAACAAAGGACGGCACAAATAAAGGATTGATGATGTCAGCAAATGTCGTAGCAAAGACTATAAAAGAGATAGAAAAAACCCACAACATTGACCCAACTTATGCTCCAAGCGACCCCTCTATGTGGGGTAGACAAAATACAGGGGATTCAATAGGACAGATATTCGAGGGTGAATTATTGATGCACAAAGCAAACAATGACAGGATTTCAGGAACACAACAATTGCACATGAGATTAAACATTGATGACACAATACAGAAACCACGATTATTTATAACAAAAGATTGTCCGATAACTTATCAAACACTTCAAGCAGTTGCAGTTGATAGAAGAAACCCAGAAGCATACGACACTTCAGGGTTTGACCACGCAGTTGACGCATTAAGATATGGAATAATGGAAAGACCTTTATATATAAAAGAAGAAGCAGCAGGAGAGGTACAGATGTTTGGAGATAGAGATACAATTCAACAACAATTTTAAAGATTTTTTTAAAAAAACTTTTAACATAAAATCCTTATAAACATTGCCTAATATGAATATTGCCAAAATAGTAGCAATTATTATGTTGACAAAGTTATATATAGTTACATAATATACTTATGATGATATTTAAGTTAAATTTAGTTTTAATTGACGCACAACAAGGACTGATTTTTATGAATCAAATTTACAACCTTGTTGCAAATATCATCTAGGAGAAACAAATGAGTATAAAAATCTCAAACAATACAATCAAGATGGACAACGCAGAAGATAAGGCAATTGTTCAAGAGCAGATAATGAAAGTGGCTCAAGAAATAGACCACATTGTTTGTTGTGATAAACCTGATTCACATGAGCAATTTGAACTTGATATGAGTTTTCTTATGCAAGTTATAAAGTTGCGTGTTACAAATCCTTTGCCATAAGTCTGAAAAATTTTGAGTTTGCTGGTATCTCATTAACAAAAAAAACCAGCAAGGAGAATATTATGAAAGAAGAAGTAATTTTAGTAAAACCTACTGATAATGAAATCCCACTTGGCTACGATTTATGTATATCCGAGTTTGATTTTAATATTGAAAAGGTAAAAGAAAAAGCACTTGTACTAAATGGATTTGATGAAGTCGCTCTTGGTTTATTCGAAGAAGATTTTCAAAATTCTGTTTATGTGTTTGTGAAAAGTTAAAATTATATGACCTGAACAAGTCATAAAACTGTTCAAGGAGAATATTATGACTAAACAAGAAAAAAAATTTAGAGAGCATTTTAACTCTGAAGATATTCAAGAACAAATGGAAAGACTTGACAAGGCAGGAGTTTCTGCTGTTCAAAGAGCAACTTCAATCATGGCTCTTAGAAGAATACACAAAAATGTAATTTTTGGTCAAGATGGAAAACCATTTGAAGAAGCTATGGTCGATAGATTCTTACATCATGTAGATGTAGTTATCAAAGAAATGCAGGTGGGCTAACTTGACAAAACTTGACACCATTCGACTATCTAAATCGGATATGTTAAAGTTTCAATAACACTTCTAAGCAACTTGGGTAGGGAAGTAACTCTTTTGATAAAAAATTGTTTCTCCAACTTTCCTATCCTTTTTTCTATTGTTAAAAAATATATTGTGATATATAATCTTTTAAATGGCTATCATAGATTCGACTGGTAAACAATACCAAACAAATAATTCCGAATTAAAACCAGATATGGGAGAACTGGCTAGTGCTGGATATGACCTTTATGGCTCAGGCAAGATAATGTCATACAATCCAGACAGCTTAATTGGTCGAAAAGGATTTGATATTTATGACCAGATGAGAATTGATGACCAAGTCAAAGCATGTTTAACATTAAAGAAGTTTGCTACATTAGCTCCAAGCTACCAGATAATTCCAGTATCCAATGACGAGCAAGACGAAGAAGTAGCAGATTATGTTCGATACTGCATGGACAAGATTGATGGCAACATTATAGATGCTCTATTAGAAATCCTTACAGCACTAGATTATGGATTCTCAATCACAGAGATTAATTACAAAACATTTCAAGCAGGAGTACACAAAGGTAAGATAGGACTAAAGAATCTTAAAACAAAGCAACCACATTATTATAGTTTTGAAGTGGACAAATTTGGCAATTTAACAAAAAAGGGAATCATCTCTACTCTTGGGTCGGTAGAAACAAGTTATCCAATCAGTAAGTTTTTAATATTTAGCTATCAAAAGGAGTTCAGCAATTGGTATGGAACTTCAGATTTAAGACCAGCATATCGAGGTTACTGGTCTAAGGATGTGCTAATAAAGATGTGGAATATCTATTTAGAACGATTTGCTAATCCAACAGTTATTGGTAAATATAAATCAAATGACCCAACATCCAGAACTAATCTCAGAAGTATCCTAGACAATCTAACAGCTAAGACTTCCATAACTCATAGATTAGATGAGTTTGATATCCAGTTCTTAGAGTCCACAAGAAACGCAACAGGAGATTTTAAGGATGCGTTGGATTTTAATAATAAAGCTATCGCTAGGTCAATCTTAATTCCTGATAGATTGATGGCAGCAGGAGATACTGGAGCTTATTCACAAGCCAAGATTCACTTTGATGTGTTCTTATGGGTAATCCAAAAGCTAAGACAAGATATTGCAGATACAGTAATGAATGAACAATTGATTAAAAGATTGGTTGCTTATAATTATTCAAATGTGACAGAGCTTCCAAAGTTTACTTTTAATCCAATGACTGATGACCAGAAACAAGCTCTCAATACAATGTTTATTACAGCAGTCGAGAAAGGTGTTATCGTTCCAACTCTTGAAGATGAAAACATCCTGAGAGAGCATCTTAGTTTTCCAGCTAAAGATTTATCTCCAGATAAACCAGAAGAAGAAATCACAGAAGAAGTAGATATTGATGTTGTGGAAGAAGTTGCTGAGAATAAGAAATTTGAAAAATTAAAGAATGAAGAATTAGAAAAGGATAATCCATTTGCTGACCCATTTGATAAGAATAAGACTAAAGTACCAAGACGACCAAAGAATAGAGCAGAAAAAAGGGTGGACTTTAAAGCTGTTAACAATGCAATAGACAAGTTAGAGATACAATTCTTAGATAATATTAGAACAGTAATGAACAAACAAATGGAATCAGTTATTACTTATATTACCAATAAGATGAATCAAGATAAGTTTGACTTTACAGCGATTGAAAACCTAGACCTTAAATATAAAGGAGATTTATCTAAAGTATTTGAGAAAGGATATCAGGATGCTTTTGATGTTGGCAAAGAACAAGCAAAGGATTCTTTGCCTAAAAGATTTCTTAAAACTAAGATTGGAGAAGGAATAAGAGCTACGGGATTTGAGAGATTTTTTAAGTCTAAAGCTAGGTTGGATGTAAAGAGAATATCAGCAACCCTTAATAATAATTTAATGACTACATTGCTTGATAGCATTGTTAAAGGTCATTCTATTCCACAAACCACACTACAAATACAGGGAGCATTTAATCCTTATGTTGCAGATGGCTCTGAGATAGAAGTTACAAGAACGGGAAAAGCCAAATTGGTTACAGATTACAGAGCTACAACTCTGGTAAGAACAGCAACCCTTGGAGCTTACAACTATGGTAGAAGGGAAATTGGAGAAGATAAAGATGTAAAAGACTTTATGATTGGGTATCAAGTTTCTTCTATATTAGATGAACGAACAACAGAAGTATGTGAGTTGGTTGCAGAATATGAGCCAACAATTAAAGTAGAAAATATTGGAATGATAAATGAATTAACACCACCGCTACATTTCAACTGCAGGTCAATCCTTGTATTCCTCACAAAAGATGACCAACCGATACAATGGTCAAGTGATGCAATACTTTCAGAGATTATTGACATGAGTGGAATGACAGAATGACAATCGTTCAATCAATCTCCACACTAGAACAAGCCAAAAACTTTTTTGCAACAATGATAAAAACCGAAGCTAGGTGTTTGACTTGTAGCAAATTATTAGCTAAATTTAACAGTAATGGACTACTCGCTTGTGAGATTAAATGTCCTCGTTGTGGGAACATAAATAATTTCTAGGCAAGTCCATGCCGAAGTTCAAGAAACTCCATAAAAATAGGATAGATATGTCTAAGATAAACGAAGAAAAAACTTATGCTGATAAAGTAAATTCTGCTGGTTTAAAATTTGCTATGAGCTTACTTAAATCTGGCGAGATTGATTATAAATCAGATTGGTCTTTTGATGCTGGAGATGGCAATAAAATGCTAGGAGCTGATGGCGACAACTGGGATGAATATTCTAAATATCATTTAGGTATTAACTCAGATGCAGAGCCAGATACTAAAGCATATTACGCATTTCCATTTGGTAAAGATGGAAGGGTTTATGCTTCAGCAATCCGAGCAATAAGGTCAAGAGCAGGACAGAATAAGGATACAGAAATCTTAGAAGCATCTGCTCCAATGATGGAGCTAATACAAGAGAAGGAGAGTGATATGGCAGAAGATAAGAAGATAGATGAGGACGCATTAGAAGCAACACCTCAAGAAGATGAGCAGGGATATGAAGCTGAAGATGTATTTGAAACATCCGAAGAAGCTGAAGTCCGAGCCAAAGAAATGGGTGGCAAAGGACATCACGAAATGACAATCAAAGTGGAAGAAAAAGAAGAAACAAGATTTATGCCATTTGATACTCATGAAGAATATCTAACAGCAAAAGAAAAAATTAAAGCTGAAATGGAGAAAGAGCCAGAACAAGAAGTCGAAGTAGAAGATAAAGTTAAGATAAAGGAAAACGCAATCAGTCAAACATTTAACCTTGATGGAATAGAAATCTTTTCAACTGGTGTATGGAATGGAGATAAATATACAACCAAAGACCTAGAAGCTATGGTTTCTAACTTTGATAAAACAGGATTCCAACCACCACTTAAATTAGGACATAACGAGGAACAACCAGAAATGAAAGATGGAGAGCCATCTCTCGGTTATGTTGATAAGATATATCAAGAAGGAAGTAAATTACTCGCTAACTTCAAAGAGCTTCCAAAGAAAGTCTATGAAGCTATTAAGCGAGGTAATTATAAAAGAGTTAGTTCTGAGATTTATTGGAACTACAAAAGCAATAACCAAGTTCTCGATAGAGTCCTGAAGGCAGTTGCATTACTTGGCACAGAAATCCCAGCGATAACAAATCTTGAAGCAATTGAAGGTTTATATGTTAAAGCAACGGGAGAAGGCATTGTCAAGAAACACTATCAAGAAAAGGAGAGTGAGCTTATGATAGAAAGCGAACAAGGAAAAGGTATATCCTTTAAAGAATACCAAAACCTTCAAGACAAATTAAAAACTTTAGAAGCCGACAAAACTAAAGCGATTGAACAACTTGAAGAATCTAAGAAAGAACAAAAAGCTGCAGAGATAAGTAAGTTCATTCAAGAAAACAAGGAATCGGGTAAGATTCTCCCTGTATTCGAGAAAGAACTTGAAGTCTTGATGCAATCTGCTACCGAGAAAAAGGTCTATAGTTATACTGAGGAAGAAAAAACTGTTGAATTATCCCAATTTGAATTAGTAGAAAAGATAGTCAAATCATTTCCTAAGATGGTGGAATTTGAAGAAATTTCAACTGAAGGCGATTATGTGGTTGATAGACAACCTTATACAAAAGCTGGAGATGAGATTGACAGACGAGCCAAACTTTTTATATCAAAAGGTAAAGCTAAAAAATACTCAGAGGCATTAGAGTTAGTCTTGAAAGAAGATAAACAGCTAAGAGATGAGTATTATGAAAATCAATAAAAGGAGAGTATAAAACAATGGCACAAAGACAATATATAACAATGATAGCCAATGAAGACTTATCAACAAGCCAATATAAAATGGTATATGTAGATGGCGATAATGGAGTCAAGCTTAGAGTTGCTGCTGGAGCTGGACTTTTGGGGATAGTACAAAACAAACCTCAAAGTGGCGAACACGCAACAATAGTTTGGAATGGTTTGTCCAGATGTTCAGCAGGAGCAACAATTACTGCTGGAAGTTGGATAACTGTAACTGCATCTGGAACTGCTGTCGCTGCAACAAGTAGCGATTATATCGTAGGCAAAGCCATAACAGGTGTTGCAAGTGGAAGTTTATTCCAATTGTTAGTTGAAAGTGGTGGCTATAAACCATAATAAAAATTTAAACAAGGAAGGTAAAATTCAATGGGAATAACAGCAAGAGATGTACACATAGATAGACCATTATCCAATCTAGTATTGGGTTTCGAGCCACACAGTACGATTGTACAAGATTTTTTGCCTATAGTTGATGTAAAAAAACAAAGCGACCTTTATTTCAAATATGATAAAGGAAACTTTTTTAGAATCCCTAGCACAACTGCTAGAGCGCCAAAGACTAAAGGCAGAGTTGTTAACTTTAATGTATCAAGCGAATCCTATTATGCAAATAATTACGCATTAGTAGATGAGATTAGTTATGAAACATTAGCCAATGAAGATAAGCCACTTGCAATCAAAGAGAAATCTGCTCGATTTGTCCACAACTTACTTATGTTGGACATGGAGAATCGTGTAGCTAATCAGATAACAAGTGGAAGTAATCTTGGCTCTTATGCTGCTGTATCTTCATTATGGTCAGATGGAACTGCTGGAAATAGCGACCCGTTTGGCGATATTGAAACAGCTAAAGAAGCAGTAAGAAGTACGACTGGATATGACCCAAATTACATCATATTTGGTCGAACAGTTTACAATTCGCTAATCAACCATGCAGATATTATAGACCGAATCAAATATGTCCAAAAAGGAGTCGTTACTAGAGATTTACTCGCATCATTATTTGATGTGGAAGTTGTCTTAATTGGTAACGCAATTAAAAATACAGCCGAAGAAGGACAATCAGATTCGTTTAGCGATATCTGGGGTAAGAATACAATCGTTGGAAAGTTTGCTCCACCTAATACAGATGGACGTGACCCTAGCTTAATGTATGGCTTCAGATGGACTAACCCAATGTTCGGCACACCATTTAGTGCTGAAGTTTGGGATGACCCTGACCATTCTGCATTTACCAATGTTCGAGTTGGCTATTATCAAGACGAGAAAATAGCTGCATCAGAACTTGGTTATTTGTGGACAGATTGTGTAGCTTAACAGCTAAATCAATAAGAGAGAGGATGGAGTAATTTGTCCTCTCTTTTTTTACTACCATAAAATATAATTAATGGTAGTTATATTTACAGGGAGATAATTTAATTTATCTGACGGAGAAAGCTAAGAGATTAGCACTACCCTGTTGCATTAATAATTAAATTAAGTACAATAAAAAAACAGATAGCCATGAGTTGCAACTTAGATATAGCCATCTTCTGTGGTGGCATGGAAATAGACCCAAACACAATTAAAACTAAATCATTAGGTGGTAGTGAAACTGCTGGAATTAGCATGGCTCATGCTCTAGCCAAACTTGGACATAAAGTTATCCTCTTTTGTAATACTAAAGACCCAACAGAAATTGAAGGTGTAAAATATATGCCATTGGAATTTTATGATGGATATGCAATTAATTGTCCTCATGATGTCCATATTGTTCAGAGAATACCAGAGGTATTGCACAAAAGGATTAACTCAAAATTGAATATTCTTTGGCAACATGATGTAGCTTTAAAAAGAGGTCGGACAGATTTTCATGGAGCATTGTGGCAAATAGACAAAGTCTTTTGTATGAGCCAATGGCAGATTAATCAATATAAAGATATTATGAATATTGATGAAGATGATTTATTTCTTAAAACAACAAATGGAATTAAATTGCCAACAGATGATGTATTAACAAGAGAGAGGAATCCAAAACAATTAGTCTTTACTAACCGACCAGAAAGAGGTATGGACACATTGTTATTTGACATTTGTCCTAAAATATGGGCTAGAGATAAAGATATAGAAATTGTTATTGCAGGGTACGACAATACGACTGAACAGATGAAGCCATTTTATGATAAATTGACTTCCAAGATTATAGAATACCAAAAAAAAGGATTTAAAATTAACCATGTTGGAGCATTAAATAAAACGGATTTATATGAGTTATATAAGACTGCAAAGCTCTTTGTTTATCCAACTAAATTTTGGGAGATAAGTTGCATTACAGCAATGGAAACACAGATGTGTGGATTGCCAATGATTACATCACATCTCGCTGCCCTACCAGAAACCCTACATCAAAATGCTGGGATTATGATTAAGGGAGATGCAAAGAGCCGAAGCTATCAAGATAAATTTGTGAAAGCTATCTTTGAACTATTAGAAAATGACAAAAGATATGAAGCAATGCAACAAGCTGGAATATCAAATGCAAAACAATATGATTGGGATAATGTAGCTCAACAATGGAATGATTATTTCTTCCAAGAATTTAAAAATAAAACTGCCAATAGGCAATCATTATATAAACATCTTTATGAAAAAGAGGACATAATGACTCTTAGACATCTAGTGGATTCTGTTGATGTGGATACAGAATGGAGTAATAAAATCCATACGGAATATCCTTATATTGAAAACCGACAGAAGTATAGAAAGAAATATCAACAATTAGGAAAAGAGTATGCTGAAAAAGAAACTAATTTTGAATTAAGAAACTATGGAAGATTAGATGTAGCTTTCTCAGAAATACAAAATTGGATAGCTCAGAATCAAATTAAAGTACCAAAAGTCCTAGATTTTGCTTCAGGGATAGGTAACGAAGCAATTATCATGGCAAAGTCGTTTAATGCAAAAGTAACTGCTGTAAATATATCTCCAGAAGAAAATGAATTAGTCCATAAGATGATTAGCAAATATGGAAAGGACACAGATATATCTGTAATTGAAGCAGATAGTGGAGATAAGTTAGACAAAGATTATGACATTCTATTCTTAGGAGAAATATTAGAACATCAACCTTATCCAGATAAGTTTTTAGATAAGATGGAACAGAATGTTAGGGATGATGGCTTAATCGTCATCACAGTTCCTTATGGAATGTGGGATGATATAAGAAAAGCACATCTTTGGAATTTTGAAAGAATGGATTTCGTTTCACTTTTAAGTGAGAAAAAAGAAATGACTATTAAGATGCTCTCTGGTGGCATGAATAATGAAAAGAAAGAAGTATTAGGATGGTGGATTGTTACCTATAAAAAGAATGGCAACCCTTGTAAGCCAATAGATTTGGAAAGGAAGATTAATATACAATCGCCAAAGCAATCAGTTTCAGCTTGTTTGATTACACTTAATGCTGAATCACAATTGCACAGATGTTTGAAATCAGTACAACCAATAGTAGATGAAATAATAATTGCAGATAACGGAAGCACAGATTCTACTTTAGAAATTGCAAAACAATATAATGCGAAAATAATTGAATGTAAAAAAGCAACAGAGATAGGTTTTGATTCAGCAAGAAATATATCAATAGCAGATGCAAAATCAGAATGGATATTGTGGATAGATTCAGATGAGGAGCTATTAAAATCTTCAAATATAAGAAAATATCTTAGAAATAATTACTATAAAGGGTATTCAATAAAGCAACACCACTTTTCTACGGATGCTGGAGCAATGAAAATAGATATGCCAGTTAGATTATTTAGAAATAACAGAGGTGTTAAATTCTTAGGTCATGTTCACGAACATCCAGAGGTTGGAATTAACGAAGGAGTAGGAGCATCAACAATTCTTTCAGATGTAGATATTGCACATGATGGATACCTCACAGAAGATATAAGACGAGATAGATTTAAAAGAAATATTGATTTGATGTTAATAGACAGAGAAAAAAATCCAAATCGCCTATTAGGTAAATTTTTAATTATAAGAGATTGGGTACACATAGCCAGATATGAAATAGAAAACAACAGAGGTATGCCAACAGAGGTAGCAATTAAATGTTGTGAACAAGCAACAGAAATGTTTAGAAAAGAATTTTTAGAGGATAACAATTTATATAAAGATGAAGCACTAATGTTTTATTCCGAAGCATTAACAATCTTAGGACAAGGATTAGAATATAGATTTAACATTAATGCAGGATTAGAAAAAACAATGCCACAAAGAACTGATACGATTGGAAGATTTAAAGATGACGAAGAATTTTCCAAGTATATTTCAACTAAAATAAAAGTATTCTCCGAAGCATATACTGGCGATTTTGCTTAAAAAAAATACTTCATAAAACCCTTGTAAACACTAGACAATCTAATATCTTTAATATTTATAGTTGACAGAGTTACTACATAGTATATAATTATAATATGAAGTTAAGAAAGGAGAAAAAAGAAATGGAGAAAAAGGCGAAGGAGTTTTTTGAAGATAATGGTCTCTTTGGAGAATTGCTTGGACTTTACTCTCCTCATTTCTCTACTGCTGATATGACTGCTAGTTACAAAGAATTTGAAAAGATTTATAATGAGGAATTTAGAGGAATTCCTGCTGAAATGAGAACGCAAAACTGGCTTGACGACTTTGAAGATAAGGTCAATTTTGTGTTTGTTTGTTTTAGAGATTTCTTGGAGCAAGTGAGGAACAAAAACTATGACTTTGAAGTTAGCTCTAAGGTTGGATTTAAAGGTAGTTTGACCATAGATGATATACCTGAAGACATAGAGGAACAAGAAGAAGAATAATAATGAAATTTCATAGGCATAAGACAATATAAAAAAAGAGTTTCCAGCTTCTCATCAAAAAGCTGGAAGGAGAAATTTAATGTCAATAGATTACAAAGATTTAAAGAAGGGAGATAAACTTAAAACTACACAGCTAGTTGAGATTGGTGGCACAGAAGTAACTTCCATTTTACTAGAAAGTCCAAAACAAGGTAGAGGACTTAAATCTGTTTTGCTTATAGATACCAAAGGGTCAGAATGTGGATTCTTTGATGAAGCAGGAAGTGTTTATGCTTCAGATATTTCACAAGTGCAAAGAGATGGACAATGGTTTGAAGTTGCTAATCATCCTGAAGAATAAAAAAAATAAATGACCTGAGCATATCATTTCCTAAACTGCTCAAAATTTTCAAAACTCATTGATTGGTATAAATAAAAACTTGTGATAAACTAAATTCTATGCCAAGTTATACCACAGTTCCAAAAGTCTTAGACCTTTATCCTCGTGTTGGAAGTATGAGTTCGGTTACATCTTCCAATATAGCTTTCTATATAGACCAAGCTGAGAACGAAGTAAATGGGTATTTAGCGAACAATTACACCTTACCATTTAGTTCAACGCCACCTTTAGTTGAAACTATCTCAACTGAGTATTCTCTGATTAAAATTCTTGAAAGGTTTTTTACTCAGGGAGTTAATAGCGAAAATAAATGGGTATCAGAAAGAAAGGAATATGTTAAGAACTTTCTCAATCAAATCAATTCAGGAACAGTAGCTCTTTATACAAACAGCTTAGATTTAATTGCTTATCAGGGAGATGATACAATCTACTCCAATACAATGAACTACAATCCAACCTTCACAATGCTTGATGAAACCTTACAGCAGATTGACCCAGATAGATTAGATGATGAGTTAGATGTTCTTGAAACTGAGGGATATAATCCGTACTACTAATGGGTACTCAATTTAAACTGTCCAGTAAAGGCGATAAACAAGTTAAAATTAAATTAAGTAAAATAGCAAAAGGGTTGCAAAATCCTAAACCTGTTTTGAAAAGAATCGGAATAAAATTGCTTATAGATATATTTTTATATTTTAGGCAAGAAGGTCAACAAGGTTATGGTGGAGAAAAGTGGGCAGATACTCAGTTCGGAGCAACAAATATTTTACAAGATACTGGAGTATTGAGAGGTAGTTTTACAAGGGAAATAAAAAGAAATAGTGTTGAAGTCGGCTCTCCAGTTGAATATTCTGAATATCATCAATTTGGAACAGATTATATTGCTGCAAGACAAATGCTTCCTCAGGAAAATAGAGCAACAAAAATAGCTAATGAACAAGTCGTGAAATATATTAATGAATTAAAAAGAAAGAAGGTATAATAAAATATGGCTACCTTAGATTATTTAGCAATAGAAAACGCAATCAAAGATTTGTTAGATGCAGATGGAGATACCTCTGCATATACTATTGAGGTTGAGCCATCAGAGCCAGTAAGAACTGATGCTTGTCCTTATGTAGCTATCTGGTTGAATTCTTGGGATAGTCCTGCTGATGATGAACTGATTGGTGGAGCTAATCCAATAAGAACTTTTTTAATTATTGAAATTTGGTGTTATGCTTTTTCATTAGAGAACTTAGATGGAGCTACTTTGCGAGATACAATGTTATCAAATGTAAAAGATGTCTTAAAAGCAAATAGAACTTTATCCGACAAGGTAGTTGTAACTAGGTTTGATGGTGGAGATTTCCAGAATCAAAAAAATACCGGTGGTCTAGGATTCTTTAAGGGAGTATCTATTAGAATCAATTGTGAGGTAAGAGAATAATGAAAATCAAATGGATAAAAAGTGGTTTAGAAATTGTTGGTATTGGTAAATCTCAATTTGGCAAAGAAGTTGATATAAATAAAGACATTGCTCAAAGCCTAATCAATCAAGGTATTGCAAAACTCTCAAAGACAAGTAAAATAAAATCTAACGACAAAAAAGAAAAGGAGTAAGTAATGGCGCAAGGCATAGGTGGATATTTAAGTGTAGAAAAACAAAGTGCATTTGGAACAGGCATTGAAAGTAGTCCTGTTTATATACCTTTTATATCAGAATCCTTAACACAAAACAAAGAACAGCTAATCAGCGAAGGTCTTACAGGCAAATATGACCAACCAGATGCCTACGAAGGCATAAATAATACAACAGGCGATATTGTATTTGAAGCACATCCAATAATAATTGGACAATTTTTAACAGGAGCAGTTGGTGCTGCAACTTCAACATTACAAACTTCTGCATATCTACATGAGTTCTTACCAAGACAAACTATGTTTGCAGATGATTGTGCATTAACTCCTTATACATTAATGATTTATAAAGATGTTGGAAGTGCTTATGCAGTTCTTGATGCTCAATTTCATACTTTGGCAATAGAATGTGTTGCTGGTCAAATTGCACAATGTACTGCAACTGTTCATGGCAGAGTAAATCAAAAAACACCTAAAACAACACCTTCATATATAGATTCAAAAGTGTGGACATGGAATCAATGCTCATTAGAAGTAGGTGGAAGTGCTAATGGTAATTTTGAAAGTGCAACAGTAACAATAACAAATCCAATTGTTGGAGTTCCAACATTAAATGCCTCAACAACAGAGGGCAAAGTAGTAAGAGATGGATTTAGAACTGTTAGTATTACAGGCGACCAAGCATTTGAAAATCAAGAAGAAGAAGCTATCTTTAGAAATCAAACTAGACAAAGAATAAGATTATCATTAACTGGTGTAAATGTTGGTAATACAAATGA
>CEPX01035067.1_pt1 | contig 17495 bp, 16 predicted proteins | sample 361361 | NCBI WGS metagenome assembly CEPX01 (sample SAMEA2619974, study PRJEB7988) | marine metagenome | biome: marine biome (ENVO:00000447); feature: mesopelagic zone (ENVO:00000213) & marine oxygen minimum zone (ENVO:01000065); material: "saline water (ENVO:00002010), including plankton...
CTATGGATACGATGATGGCCGGTACGGTGCGGGAGATCTGCTCACTCGTGGCCAACTGATCACCATCTTCCACCGCACGCTTGTAAAGATGAACCTCATCGCCCCACGGCATGATTGCACGATGGTCTATAACGATGTTCCCGGTGGGCACTACGCCTATGACGCTGCATGTGTATTCCGTAGAAACTACTGGACGGATTCTCTCTCCAGCCTCGGACCAAACGATCCGGTAACTCGAGGAGAAACCGCTTCCCTCATCAACCGCGTTCTCGGAGCTGCGCTTTTGGACGCCAACAACCTTCGCCTCGGAAAAGTTTTGGCTGATGGCCCATACTTCCGCGATGTCCCCCTCGCTCATCAGTACTTTGGGGACACAGCAGTAACCAAAGCAGTACAGGTAATGCAAGGGAACCCCGATGGAACATTTGATAGTGATAAAACTCTTAATAGAGCAGAAGCTGCTACCATTTTTTGGAGGGTAATGAAGGAAGTGCAGGAGGGTGGAGTGCGAGGGTTGTAGTCTGATGGTTCCACGGGGTTGTGGAACTTGTTTTTTGGCTTATTTAAGACAAAAAATCATTGTCCCGTTTTTTTAATGTTCTTAGGGGTCTCCCCAAGGTAGTGCAACTCAGTTGATACTGAATCACTGTTTATTACCCCTTTTGCAGCATGGAAAAAACTCGACTAGGCAATCCTGACAATTCAGGAGAGCAAACATCTCTGATAAGCCATATATCAAGTGGTCTGGCACATGTTAAATCTCAGATCCAATCATCCTTCTCCTCAAGCCCAAAAAGAAGAAGCGCTCGGAATACCAGACTACTTGGCATCGAAGATCTTGAAGGACGCGTGATGATGAGTGCGACTCCGTTTGACAGTGGAGATGCTGTAGCAGCAGAAGTCTGTACGATAGAAGATCACGCACATAATGCTACTGCTGAGCAAGCAGGCCCTACAACGATAGCAGATAGGCAAACACCTCTCGGTCTTGCATCCAAGACACCGCATTTTCATACTGACTTCCTCACTGCAACACCGGAGGATCCTATTACTGTTCAGGCAAAGGTTACATTCGAACATGAGTATTCGTACCCTAGTCTTATCATTGCACAGTCAGAGCGTACAGATCATAGAAATGGGCTACGTGAAGCAATCTATGTTCAAATTGACCGTAATGGAAATGGAAATATTATCCAATTTCTCGGTAGTGACGATAATCGACAAAGTAAATTTACCTATGACGCTCTTCCTGTGGGAGGGGCTGCTGATTTGAAAATGACTTATGATGGATCAGAAGTTTCTATTAGTATTTCTCATGAAGGTGCACAAGTTGCAAAGCATACTTTCACACCTCCAAATTCCTATAGCTCTGCAAAATTCGGTATATCAAATATAAAATGGGATAGCTCTGCAATATCAGCAACACTACAATCGTTTGTAGCAACTCAAGGAAAAGAGGTAGAGATAATAGATTGCGTAGAGGCAGTGGTAGAAGAAGAGCCCGTTATCGAAAATACATCAATCACAGAAGCACTTGATGCCCTGCTTGCAGATCCGGATTTTATTGCAGCAATAGCCAATGAGCCAATAGAAGAAGTTGAGACTACTCAGTCTTATGGAAAAGAGGTTTTCTCATCAGATACACCTCTTGGTCTTGCATCCAAGACTCCGCATTTCCAAACTGACTTTCTCACTGCAACACCGGAGGATCCTGTGACAGTGCGAGCACAGTTTACGTATGAAGCAGAAAGTTCATATCCAAGTATTCTCATTGCACAGTCAGAGCGTACAGATCATCGAAATGGCTTAAGAGAAGCGATCTATGTTCTTGCAGGTCGAAATGGAAGTGGAAACATTATGCAGTTTCTTGGTAGTGATGATAATAGGCAAAGTGAATTTACCTACGATGCTCTTCCTGTTGGAGCAACAGTAGATGTAGAAGTGACATATGATGGATCAGAAGTTTCTGTTCGTATTGTTCATGAAGGAGTGCAGATTGCAGAGCATGCATTTACACCACCAATTTCCTACAATCTTGCAAAATTTGGTAGTTCAGATATGCGATGGGATAGCTCTGCAGTGTCTGCAATGCAGCAATCGTTTGTTGTGAATCAGGGGAAAGAGGTAGAGATGAAAGAAGAAGTACAGGAAGTATCTGACACTTCAGAAACACGCCTAAAAGCATTCGAAGAAAAGAAAGCTGAACTGCAAAAGCAGATCAATGCGCTCATGCTTCAAAAGGCAGATATAGAAACGCGTATGGCCCGAGGAGAAGCTTTGGCTCCAAATGATATACAAGCGCAGATTGATGATCTCAATCGACAAAAAATCCCGTATTCACGTATGCATGTGAAACCAGGTTACAGTGGAGATAATCCAACATTTGTGGTGCACTATGCCAGTAATAGACCTCAGACATATATCGAACTTACCATGCAAGGAGGAGGAGATTTTAAAAGAACCATAGAGCACGCAAGTGGGCAAGAAGATGGCTTGATAGAAATTAATATGCGTCAGCTTCTGCAACACAATCATACAAACGGAGGAGAGGTGGAAATAAAGATGTATGTCGATAGCAGCAAAGATGAATTGCTTGATGTCTTTAATGGCAGATATAGTCCTGGAAAGAATGCTACTCTTGGCGAAACGAATGGGAACTGGAATGATCTAGAAACAGGAAGAATAGTAGAAAATCCTTATGAACCGGTAATGACTATTTCTCAGTTGTCCGGACCGAATGTGATCATCTCGCTTCAATCTCCGCACGACAGCAGTATTATCTCTCTAGGTGGCGGGGGGCACTTTGCCCAGAAAACTCTTCATCATGAAGGAGGGGCAGAACTTGCTTCTGCACGGCTGACATTTAATGCTGATAACCCGACTGGGGACTACAGTATCCGTGTACGTGAAGGGATGAATGGAAAATATGTTACCGGGCAAGGTGTACATTGGGATGCCGATACTAAAGAACTTACGATGACCTCGGAGAACCCAACTATTGTTGCCACCAGAGATACGGAGGCTGCCTTTGCTCTACAGGCAATGCGGCAGCAATTAGGTGTGCAATCTAGTCTTGATACAACCGTCATTAGCATTCCAAGCTTGCGACAGGTTCAATACTCTCGCTTCTACGAACATTCATCATTTTTGATAGAAGCAGATGATGCTCAAATGTATATCGATAATTCTGTCCTCAAAGGACACCCGGATGCAGGTGCCATCTTCCATCAAACACTTGGTGGATATGAAAGAGCGATAAAAGAAACTCTTGATGCAGCTGCAAAAGTGGCAGTTGCTGCCTGGAATGGAGAGTCTCAACAAGAGGCTGAGGATTTCTTCCAGCGTGAATATAACCGTGTTGGTGAGTACCGGTACCTCCTGGAATTTACCGGAGAGTTTGGTGTATCACTACCTCCTGCCGATGCCATTCTCCAGGAAGGTATGCGTTTGGCAGATACACTTGCAGATAGTCTTGTAGATATCCAAGCGAAGAAGTGGAGTGTGTATGCACGGGATTCGTATTTTGCAGGTCAAAAGGGTGGTGCTAATCATAATCCCGTCTTTGTAGGTGGAGAATTTGGAGGTGGGGGTGTAGTTGTGACTCCTGATGGGACGCTTGTGGGGAGTGAGCAGGTGGCCGAAGAATACATACAAAGTACTATCGCAGATCGAGTAGCAGAACGACTAAATACACGGCTTGCCTCTATGAGTATTGAGGAGCGTGCAGAGGCACGAGGTCTTTTGCGCTTACATCAGCAGGGAAGGTTGGATGAGTATCTCCAGAACGCATTAGAGAATAGAGAAAATAATGTGACTTCTGCAGAAACAGAAGATGAAAGTGGTGTTGATTCAGAAAATGTAACTTTTGCTTTCTTAGTAAGTCGTCCACTTCAACATATTGATGGTGCTTCACATAACTTTATTGTAGTAAATGCAAAATATAGGGGTGACCCCAATGCGACAGTTTATTCTTACGGTCAAAATGATAATGGGCTCTTAGGTAGTGTTGACCACCAAACGACCAACTCTGGATCAGCCACTACATATCAAGCAGATATTGATGCCTGGCTTAGTCTTGCAGGCCCTTTTGATCAAAATAATCCTGTTCAATTGCAATTAATACCAGCCTCAAGTGATGTAGTTAGCGCTCTTGCACAATCTCTAGTTGAAAACCAAGATTATTCTATGATGGCTGGAATTTTCGGTGCAAATAGTAATAGTGCCGCACAGGCAGTGGCAAATGCAGCAGCAGCCATGCAAATACCTGTGCCAGAGACAGGAAGAATCCCATGGGGTTCCTCATCATATGATAAAATTGAATTTACCATTCCACTATCTAACCAATGATCATCAAGAATAGTATCTCTGGACTTGCAAGGCTATTTCTATCTTTAGCTTTGCACAGCATTACATACCTCATTGTATTATCAATAATAATAGCAGGAGTATTCCCACCTACAGGAGAAGCGCTAGAAGGAGTTGTTATATCAACAATCTTCATTTCTCCAATTGGATATTTTGGAATGGGAGCACTGCTAATTTTAATACTTATCTTCTGCAGTAAACTACAAATACTCACCAATATACGATATGTACTTGCTACTGGAATAATTATCGGAATCATCTCAGCCTGCATTAATGACTATCTAGTATCTCTATCTACTATGTTGAGATCTATCTTTTAGCGTCAATATCTCATTATTTATATTCTTTCCTACAATGAATCTGTGAAAACAGCTGCACCAAAACACTACTATGTGAGAATCAATCTATCACTACCTCCTGCCGATGCCATTCTCCAGGAAGGTATGCGTTTGGCAGATACACTTGCAGATAGCCTTGTAGATATCCAAGCGAAGAAGTGGAGTGTGTATGCGCGGGATACGTATTTTGCAGGTCTAAAAGGTGGTTCTAATCATAATCCCGTCTTTATAGGTGGAGAATTTGGAGGTGGGGGTGTAGTTGTGACTCCTGATGGGACGCTTGTGGGGAGTGATAATGAAATATCTGGTTATGGATTCGATACGGTTGATGTTGAGGGTCAGAGATTGGTGTTTGGAGAAAAGTTGACAGAGGTACTTGAAACACCGACGAGTAAGAATACTTTGGTTGTACTTATATATGGATCTAATCAGTTTGTCGGAGAGAATGTAGGATTTGAGAATCTAGGATTACAGTTAGATGAATATCCCCATTTATTACAAGTATCTCCAGGCCATAACCCTTTTGATGATGATCCACACTTTAATCAAGAAGAAGCCTTCTTTGAAATCAAGAAAGGTATTGAACAGGCATTGGCTAATAATCCACAGATTGAAAATATTGCTTTGGCTGGATATAGTTGGGGCGGAGGTATGTTGTATGATGTTGCCGAATGGCTGCAATCCCATGAAGAATACAAATCTATAGAAATTGTTGCAGCTGCTTATGTAGATGCCATAACACTGAATAGCTTTACGGCAGAGAATAGGACTCCACCTGGAGTTCAAAATATGATAAATATATATCAGTCTAATGCTGACATTAGAAGTGATATCACCCTAAACGGAGGAAAGTTATCAGGTACTAGTAACCTTAAAGTTCTCCAAGAAATTGATTTAGATGAATTTGATAATTTCCATTCACATGTGAGCATTGATGAATCATCTGTTCCATTTATTAATAGCTTTCTTCGTAGTATTATTCGTATTAAATAATGAATATTCTAAATACTCATCATAGAGTCTCAAGATCAATAATAATTATTACTTGGCTTGTATATGCGATTGCAAGTCACAGACTAATTGTAATTACTTCGGGTGGCTGGATGCATTTTTTAAATAAATATTTATATGGGGCAATATACATAATTGCTACTTTAATTTTGATACCAGCCCTATATGTAAAAAGGAAGGAGTTTGTGAATATTGACGTATTACTTATTCTATTTATCATTTCTGTGCAATGTATGCTATTGCTATTGAACTACGGAGATTGTTTAGAGCATGGGGGTGCGTATCTATACATTGAAAAGTATTTCAAATACTCTTCTGAGCTATGTACAAACCCCCAAGGGTTCAGACTATTCATGCCTGAAGTATCACTTTGTACGTATTTAACTTTGATATTTTATTGGATAAGTACATTATTTAAAGATAGTGAATAATCTGAATAAATTTTTTATACAAAAAAGCTCCGTCGCATCGCATTGCGGCGGCGGGGGCTGATCTTTCGATCTGGTCATTTTCCACCGGAGGCCAACATGAAGATAGATACAAGCCCTAAGGCAACGCCCCACCACTGGATAGTTGTCAGCTCTTCTTTGAAAAAGAAATAGCCAACAGCTACAGCGCCAAGAGCAATGCCCACGTTGACGAAGGCTCCAGCTTGAGCAAGGGACCAATATTTATTGAGCCAAGCGAAGGCAAGATACCCTATCAAGGCTGAAATAGTCCCTACTACTATCGACAAGGTCCTTCCGGTTTTGCCCCAGTCTGATGCAAGTGAATCGCAGGAAACATAGAGCGCAATAGTCACAAGTGCTAGAAAGATACTCAACTTGCGGCTCCTTTCTTGTCTAGGGAAGGTTTGACATCAAAGAAAGATCATAACTATATTATTGCAATATATTTTAATATTGTCAATTTATACGAATGACACCTACCATACTAGACAGTAGTATATTCTTGTTGTATAGTGCAACTCATGAACACGCCTGATGGGCAAAATAGGGCTGAAACAACTGACTACAATACTGTTGTAAAACCTGATTTTGCTAGAAGGTATCTTGAAACTTATTTCAAAAGTATTGATGAGGATGAGAGGCGAATATGTACTTTTTTAGCAGAAGAATATGCAAAATTAGTTGGTAATCCAGAAATGATAGATATTGGTTGTGGTCCATGTATTCAACATGTCCTTTCTGCTACACCTTACGTCTCATCTATTCAGCTAGCTGATTATTTAGATGGCAATCTTGACGAACTAAGAAATTGGATCCAGTCTCAAGAAACTGCCTTTGATTGGACTCACTTTACTGAATTTATATTACAACTTGAAAGTGCTGACTCATCTGCAAAAGCAATAGCTCATAGAGAATCAACTCTACGAAGTAAAGTTGTAAATATTCGCCATGCAAATGTTCTTGATGAATCCGTTATAGGTGAAGATAAACAATTTGGCGCTGTTGGCTTCTTTTATTGTGCAGAAGCTGCTGCTAAAACAAAGCCTGAGTGGCAAAAGACGATAGCCAATGTAGCTAGACTTGTTGAGCCTGGAGGAAGAATGTTCATAGCCTCTTGTCGAAATACTAATTTCTATACTGTCAAAACAGATGATGGTAAAGATGAAGTTATCCCAACAGCAAGTGTAAACGAAGATGACTTTGCTGCGCTGTTACCAAATATTGGATTTTCTCTTGAAAGGAGCAGAATTGAAGTTGTAAATGTAGGAATGGGAGCTGATCATGGGATTGAAGATATACTCCTTTTATCTCTGCAGAAGAACGGTGAAAAAATTGATAGAGATACTACTTCAGATTCTGTAAATACTGTTATAAACAAGGCACCCTAAAATAATTTTAAGGTTAAGCATTTCGCTGCACCTCCTGATTTGAGGAACTCACTCATATCCACTGCGAAAGTAGTAAATCCTATGCTTTGCAAATGTTTTTCTGTTTCTGGACAATCTGTTGGTAGAATTACGTTCTTATTAATAACGACTGCATTACAGGCAAAGCGTGCAGCTTCTTCTTCGGGTACTGAGAAATATGAAATATGTTCTTTGAGTAATTGAACGCTCTCATCATCAAATGCACCTTCATACAATATGGCAGACTCTTCGTTAAGAGGGCTAAAACATGTATCTAAATGATAAAATCTATCATCTACTAAATGTAGAGGAATAATTTCACTGGATAGTATTTCCTCTATCTCTTTGTAACTTTCTTTTGAGCTTCTAAACCCATATCCGCCAAAAAGTACTTTACCCGACAATGCATCCCCTGCCCCTTCAAAAGGTAGATCTGTTTGAATTTCTCGCACCTCATATCCTGCATTCTGGAACCACTCTATCCAATACCGCATTTCTCTTTGGCGCTCTGAAAATTTAAAACGAGATGGTATAAATACATTATCTCTGAGCAATCCTGCATTTGCGGTAAACACCATATCTGGTAATGATGGCTGTGGCTCTATTAGCTCTATCTCTGCCCCTGCTTCTTCCAATGTATCTTTTAGATTGTTCCACTGTTTGCTGACTGTATTTTTATCGACCTGATTTGCCATGTCCATCCAAGGATTTATAACATACTCAATACCAAAGTAGGTCGGAGGACACATTAAAATTTTGCTCATATTCAACAAAAAGAAGTTACTAGAAACTATACATGTATAACTCTAGCTATTACTACTTATTTAACGGGATTGAGACGAAGAAGGTCGTACCCTTATTCTCCGTACTTTCAAAGCGTATAGATCCACCCAATGCTTCTACAGCTCCTTTCGCTGCATAAAGTCCAAATCCATTACCATCAATACTCTGAATATTACTTGCTCTAAATAGTTTACCAAAAATCTTATCTTGCTCCTTCTCTGGTATTCCACAACCATTATCCTTTACGGAGTATGTCAATGTTCCATTTGCTACTTCTACCGTAAACTCCACTTCTCCAGCATCTTTATCGGAGTATTTAACAGCATTGCTCAATAGATTTTCTAATGTCATTCTAATAAGCCTCTTATCAAGTTTTGCTACGGGTAATTCCTTAGGGAGAGAAACATTAAGTTTTGCATTTCTTTCTTTGGCTTTCGGTTCAATAACAACCAATATCTCATTAATAGCCTCAGACAAATCTAAGTCTGCGAGGTCTACTTTCATTCTACCTAGCTGAATTCGAGAAACATCCAATATCATACTTACCAAATCTGCAAGGTTACCTACTACACCTTGCATAGACTTCACGTGTTTCTCTTGCTCATCGGATAGCTTTCCAAAGTCTCCATCTATCATCATTTCTAAGTACCATTTTGTAGAAGAAACTGGAGTAGCAAGCTGATGACTTACAATACTCAAAAGCTCATCTTTCTGTTTATCAAGCTCGGCCATAAATTCCACTCGCTTGTTCCATATGCGAATTATAACTGTTACCAGTACAAAAAGAATAACGACAAGAACTCCTATGAATATTAGGAACGGATACAGCGTCTGACTCGTAATGGTAAAGAAGTCATCCGCACGAATATCAATGGTCATTACAGCTGCTGTTTCTCCATTGGAATATTTAATAGGAGCATAACCACTCAGTAGTACGCCCCACTGATCTTCGTATAATTCCTTATTGGTAGTAGAACTTGTGTATCCAATGAATGACTCTTCAGGAACATCTTCATAAATTGTGCCTGGTGGAGTCAGTGCATCTGAATCATCGATAATTCCATTACCATCTAAATCAATTTTTGCGTATGGATCTAGCGAATGTGAATCTGCAACGAAATCCATTTGTGTAGGATCATCCTCTCTCTTACGAAGAATGTATGCAAAGACAATATCATCATTATTCTCACGAATGTTAATGAGCTGCGTTACTACTCTATTCCATTCTGGCTTAAGGTAATCTGGCTCTTCACGCAATTGATCCAAATCTTGTGCATCAAATTGAACGGCAGCGGTTCGAACTATTGCTTCTAACCGATGATGAAGATTCTGCGTCATAAGATTCACCGTATGCCTATAAAGCACCCACGAAACACCCACCACAATTATCACTGCGATAAGTGCAATACCAAATCCTAATGCTTTGGAAGCTGTTGCCCCTTTTTTACTACCCAGTTGTATGTCTGTTTTGTTTTTTCCCATTTCCTATAATTATAGCAGAATACGAGCTTGTATTCCATGCTAATCAATTCTATGAAACAATGTTATTAACATTTTGAAATACTTGACATATTTTGTCAAATATACTAGGATTTCCTCACTATGGTACCAGAGCAGCCAATAGAAGATGATAATCCTAGAACTACTAAAAGTGGAGAGAATTCTTTGCCTATTGTTGATGGGGAAAATGGTATTATGAGCAGAGTTTATGGAGTAGTTGGTGCAGAAGGGCACAGCTGCAAAAGCTGCGTTTCAAACGCTGAATATAATGGAGGAGACCCCTCATGTCACAACTCTGCAGTAGGCGAGTATGATGCAGCTGGAAATCTTGATCGAGAAGGATGTGGTTATGTTTGCTGCAAAATAGAGCCAGATACATCAAAAGGGGCTGGAAACTCGATTATCTTAGAAATCGGAGAACTGGATTCTTTAAAGAATCAAGGGCACCTTACTGTCATTGGACAACATAAGGGGGTTCCACTTGTCCAATGTACAACAGGTCGATGTGACGGTGAGGTGGATGTTAAACCTCTGGATTGCAAGCGTTACCCATTTCTTCCAATTATTGAGGGTGATACATTGCGATTTCAGCATGGTGTACGAAGTAAATGTCCTATGCCAGAGATAGATAGAATCCTTCATTTAGCGTACGTTATTACAAGTGTTCTCAAAAGCCTGAAGTTAAACCCTGCATCTAGAAATACATTCCAGCATGGACACGAAGAAATGGTGGGTTATGAAGACTTCGATGTTGGCTTTCTGGCAAACAAAGGACTGGATGAAATAGAACAAGAATCAGATATTGAAATAGCTGCTCAGATCGAACGGGAGAGAGTACGAATAGAGCTATTTGCTCCACCTGAATTAGATAAACAAGAGTTACTCGATAAATACGAAGAGCATCTTGTTGCTATGAAAAGAATGAATCTCTTAAATTTCAGAGTTCTTAAGGAGGCTGGAGTAGTATTTACAGAAGAGGGAATCGACTTAAAAGCTGTAAATTTTGATCTTATCAGCTGAATTTGCTGATAATTGACAAATTATGATAATTCTGTAGAGTACTACTCTTCTTCCTTAACCACCAAATATCTTGTCAGACACCCCCACATCCGACGTTCCCTTGAGCCAATACACTATTGTAGATGCTCATAAATGCGACTTAGAACGACTATCTAGCCTACCAGCAAATAAAGATTTTGCTGGTGAGCTTTGTAGGGCATTGGAAGCGGAGACAAGCGGGGAATTACTTATTGCTAATTTTGGTGGTAGTCCAGATCCAGATCCACGTATTCATGGGCCCTCATTTGCACAAATGTTAAACAGGGGGCTTGTTCAAGGTCATTGTCCAACTCATTCTCGTCTTGCATGTATTGATGTGCTCAAAGAGGGTAATTTTGATCCTGGTAAAATTGAAAAGTTAGTAAAAGAATTCTATAAAGCAGAATTTGCTCAAACACTTACCATTATGCGTGGCGTGCCAGATGCAATTGCTGATGTAAACAATGTATATGATACCTCAAGGCCTGATACTCAATGGACTCAGGTTGAAAGACCTCGACCACCAATAAAAACTTCAATGAGTACAGTTGATATAAATAATGCATTCGAAAAACATGGTTCCTGGGGTCAATTTACCTATATAGATCTATTCAATTGTGACCAAGATAAAATCGATGATCCTAATCATATTGCAAATTACTTTGCGGAATTATGTGTCGCCATTGGTGCTGCACCCTATGGTGAACCAATAACTGGAGATTTCAATAGAACTCCAGAAACCACAGGACGATCGTTTGCGCAGTTAATAGAGACCTCACTTGTGCAAGGATGTTTTCTGGAGAATTTACAACGTGGCATGATAGACATATTTAGCTGCCGCCAGTTTCATGCAAAATGGATTTCAGATTACACTGCAAAATACTTCGGTGCCAATGAGTACAGTACTGCTACTGTTTTGCGAGGTTGTGCTGAGCAGTTCCCCGTCATCTTTCATAACCGCGTTTCTACCAAGGCAGATATTCAATGGGCATTGGAACCGTCAAGAAAAGGAGAGTAACAGTCGCTTTTCTTTAAGGATGAATTTTGAACATCCTTTTTAACCAAGATAGCTCAAGAATCCACTGTGAAAGAGATTGATTGAATATGGCAAATCTAAATACTACAAGGAAGAGAAATATGCCAAGGAAATACTGAATGGGTTTGAATGTTCTAAATGTCAGCTCTTGGACATCATCTGCAATTCTATCTACCCCTAATACGGCAACCGTATTCCCCTTACCATCCTTAATGGGTGCGAATCCTGAAATAAAGGTTCCCCACTGATCTGTAAAAGGCTCCTCGTCAACTGAAGGTCCTTTCATACCAAGTGTGACTCCTGGAATTTCCGAAACATCATAGGGATCACCAGGTGGATTAAGTGAATCCGCCTCATCAATAATACCATCTTGATTTAAATCAATCTGTGCATACGGATCCATAGAATCTGCATCAGATACAAATGTAAAGATTTTCGGATCTTTTGTAGGACGCAAAATATAAACAAAACGAATATCTGGATTGCGTTCACGAACACTCAGTAGTTGATTTACCAATTTTGCCCACTCAGGCTTATTAATATCCTCTATGTTCTGAATTGCATTTAAATCCTTTGTATCAAATTCCTGTGCTGCAGTTGCTGCAATTGCCTTTACCTGATCCCTCACTCTCTGCGTATTCAAAGAGGAAAAGTTATTATACAATAATAATGTCATAACTGCCGCTGCCGCTGCACAGATCCCACACGTTACTAAAATATTCCTCTCTTTCGCAATCCGTAAAATCTCCTTACATAGCGACCTATGAAACGCAGCTAAACGCACCAAGGTAAACAAGATAAACAATCCCAAGAAAATATAAAACGGCATAAACGTTTGCGAGGTAAGCTCATCTAATCTTAGAGCTTTTATATCGACAGCTAATACTGCTGCTACATTACCTTTAGCATTTAAAATTGGAGCATATCCTGAAACCACTTTGCCCCATTGATCTTCATAAAAATCACTTGCACTTAATCCTTCAAAACTTTTGTATGCTGCATCAGGAGGTTCGGGGTACTCTTGTCCAGGCCATTGTAAATAATCAGCACCTTCAGGATCTACTATCCCATCACCATTGGCATCGACATCATTTGAAGGATCTTCATCAAAATTTGCATATGGATTCATAGATGAGGCATCAGCCACAAACTCCATTTGAATTGGATCATTTTCTACTTTTCTAAAAATATATACATAAACAATATCACTATTTATATCTTTGATATTTTTTAATTTAGCTACAACTTTTCTCCATTCAGGTTTTTTATAGTCACTCTCCTTCTTTAATTGATTCAGATCACCTACATCTATCTCTAAAGCAGCTGTTCTTGCTATTGCAACTACCTTATCTTGCATCCGCTGAAAATTCAGAGATTGATTATTCACATACAACCCCCAAGTCATTAGTGCAGAAGCTACTCCCAGCAACGCCAATGTCACAATACTCTTACGACTTAAAAAGAACTCTCTCACACCAGAGAACACTTTCGTCTCCATCCCTGGAGTTTGGGGTGCAGAAACTTCTGACTGCAACTGACACTCCTCATCACTGCATTCCTCCCCCGCCTTACACCACAGCATCTCAAAGATCTTTCTCTGACTATCTGCCAAATCTGGATATCGAATAAAGCTAGCCTTTTGTTCTACTAGATCTATACATGCAACTGTATCTCCGACTATAAATTGCTCGAATGACACAGGAAAATCTTCTGGCTGAACCAATCGTGTACCTCGGTACTCAAAAATATCTCTGCTTTGGTACCTGCGGCCAAGTGGAATATCCGGACTTATTACACGCATAAATGTTTTCTTTTTTCTCCGCTCCCGAAAAAGACCTACTCGAAACTCTAGTAGTGGATCATCCTCCTCTTTCATTGTTGCGGGAATAAAATGGAGCCATTCCCTTTCATCCTTCTCAAGCAACTTTGTAAATGCCTGTTGTATGCCTGCTAATCCTTCAAAGTACTCCATCTCCGGTCTGCCTGTTTCATGTTGCACAGTAGAAATGAAAGCTTCGAAATCCTGCTTTTTACGATCGAGCACTGCATGGCGCTGTTTCATATCAGACTCCATCCATTTTTGAATAGTCTCCAATGATGAGATGGCATACTTGGATGTATCATTAATAGACTCCTTGGTGACGATTTTCCTATCAATAAGCTTCTTGGTTGCCTGGTCCAGCACCCCTGTACTCTTCCCTGTCTTGGCAGCGAGCTCTCGTAATGTAAGGGTTTCCCCTTCTAGAAGCCTTTTAAGGAGAAGCATCTCCGTAGCCGAGAATCCTGCCTCCTGAAGGTAGGTTTCGATGCTGGTAGGAAGATTAACCATGATAATTACGCATTGTAGAGCAATTTTTGAGTAGTAAAAGTTTCTTTACATTCCCTTTCCGCTTATTTAAGCCATATCCTAACAGAATCGGCTGATATAAGCCAAATTTGAAGTTCCAAACCAGTTTGGAACCCCCTACCCCTCCTTCACCCAATCATACGTCTCTTTGTCTATTTGACCCTCTTTATAGAGCTCTTTTGCATGCTTCCCAAAGGTACACATTCCGGTGTCCCGGCCTGTCTGGAGGACAGAGGTGAGTTCTGGAGCTCTGTTATCTCGAATGATGTTTGCGACTGCAGGGGTGTTGATAAGGACTTCTCGCTGGGCGATACGGCCTCCGTGAGAGCACGGTACGAGTCTCTGAGCGACGATGGCGCGTAGAGAGAGGGAAAGCTGTGTGCGGATCTGCTGCTGTTGATATGGCGGGAAAACATCAACAATACGATCGATAGTTTGAATAGCGTTTGGCGTGTGCAGCGTTGCAAATACAAGGTGTCCTGTTTCTGCCAATGTTAGGGCTGCAGCAATAGTCTCAAGGTCGCGCATTTCTCCAACCATAATAATGTCTGGGTCTTGGCGCAGTACACGCTTGAGTGCTTCTGGGAATGAGTGGAAGTCGCTACCAAATTGACGCTGACAACGAGCCCTTTCTCGCTTTGGAATACAAACTCGATTGGATCTTCCATTGTAACAATGTGTCCCCCTTTATGCGCCGCAATATGTTGGATCATCGCAGCGAGCGATGTGGATTTACCAGCACCTGTTGGGCCGGTGAAGAGGATCAAACCTTCAGTTTCTTCGCAAAGATATTCCAAGTCTGCCATACCAATGTCTTCGAGTTTTGGGATCTTTGTAGGAATGATACGTGCAGCAAGCCCTGGCTTTCCGCGCTCGTAGTGACAGTTAATACGCAGGCGGATTCCGCTTGATGTGCTGTAACTGGTATCAAGTTCTTTTTCTTCTTTAAACTTTTTGTATTGAGCTGCTCCAAGAACACTCTTTATAAACGAGTCTACTTTCGCAGCTGTATTTTTTTGCTTGCCCTGATGTTCCAATTCTCCGTTCACACGAAAAACAATCGGGCTCCCAACTGCAATATGTACATCCGAAGCATCTGCTTTCGCAGCCTTATTAAATATGGTGTTTGCAACAGAGCTCATCACTCTATTATACCTCAAAATGCCGTTTTCTCCTACTCAGAGGTCCCGCGACACATCGCAATCACGAATTTGGCGATCTTCTCCATTTTTGCATCATCGAGGCCTTTTTCCGCAGCTTCTTCCAGCCAAAGGGAGAGCATTTCGATCTCCTCGTCAGCATCAAGATTCTGCCCTGCACAGATATGCATTCTCTCCTCCAACAATTTAATGATTTGCTGGTCTACAAGTTCTAGTTGTTCTTTGATATCTACAAGTGTCATCATGGCCGGAATATTGATTGATTTTCAGCAGAATGCAACTGTCAAATTGCAAAAATGTACTCTGCATTTACTTTGTTAGTTTTACTGGTTTTTTCGGTATGCGATCCCCATATCGGGTTCTACACCATGAAAACACAGTTTCGGGTTCATAAAACAGTATGAATGCCGGAATAATAAAGAGGAACCACCAAATAGAAAGCATGGTAGCAACAAGAAGAAGAAACATCGTCCACAGAGCAATACATGGCAATCGAACACGCGGAATCCATAAACCAACTGCTGCAGTTGGCTGGAGAATTTTTACAAGTATCACCACTACGTCATAGGATGCTATGGTCAACGGTAGTCTGGAATACCAACGCGAGAGTGGTGTTGTCCATCTGCTAATAAATGAATATGCAAGCACCTCACCCTTTGTCCAAAGTGGCAACCAGAGCTTCTGCAATCCGACACCGATAAATGTTGCAGTGATCTGCAGTGCAATAAGTCGCTGCGGCAAAATGCTGATGGGCTCCCAGTGAAATATCGAACCACTGCGCCTCCATTGATCAAAGGAGAGTGTGCGATGTGCACCACTAAAGAGAAGTACCAGTAAACACAGCAAGAGAATGCGATTGTACGATGTTGCAAATCCATGCAGCTGCAACTGCCAAAGATACAGACTAATAGCGATAGTGCCAAAAACAGAGAAACGGAAAAATGCACCAAGCGCAATTCCAGCTATACACAACAAAAATACTGCGTAGATAATGTGTGTGACCAGAGGTGATGGTGGAGCAAGAAACAGGCTGAATTCAGGAAAGCGATCGAGGTAGAGCGGTAAGAGGAATCCATCACTGGAAAACAGTACCGAAAGATTCGGTATGTACAGTCCTGCATAGACAAGCAGATAGAGTCCGAGTGCGATTCGTACAATTGCCAAAGCATGAGGGGGTACCTCGCGCAGCCAAAAATGATCCCAGAAGTTAGTCATGAAGTTTTGTAACAGAAATAAATGGATCGTGTCTTAGGTACTCATATCCTGCTGGTGACATAGGCCACTTCTCTAAGGTAAGTCGTACATCCTCCCACTCCCGTCCGCGATCACCCTCCAATCTCTTCGTCACTTGTGCAAGCTCTTTATATTTTTGCTCTAAGACCTCTTCTCCCTGCGCCCAGAATGTCAGCAAGTACGACCGCATACCACGCTCTCCACGAAGGAAGGGAAGATATTCGTCCAGGCTAATCGGCACCCAGGTACCATCAGACTGTAATCCATGCGCAGTTAACATTTCATTGCTTGTTCTGTAGGTCTGATACGGTGCCATCATTCCATAGCTCCATCTTCGCAACTTATCCGGTACTCCGGGTACTTTGTACCGAAAAAGTGTATAGCTAAACGCCGAGGCAGTCGCGGCTATATAGATGACTATAACCAAGTGCTGAAGAGTTCGCTTGATATTCATATCTGTATTGTATACCTATAGGTATAATCAATACCAATGGATATTTCTGATGCACAGCAACGCGCCGAAAAACTGCGAGATGAAATCTGGAGGCTCAACAAAGCGTATTTTATTGAGGATAAAGAAGAAGCATCAGAAGACGTCCGTGATGCTTTAAAACAAGACCTCATCAAGCTAGAAACGCAGTTCCCAGATATTATTACCGCAGACTCCCCTACCCAACGCGTGGGTGCTCCACTGGATGGCAGGCTGCCGAAAGTTGCTCACCTTACACCAAAAGAATCTCTGAGTGATTCGTTCTCACATGAAGAACTTGTGGATTGGATAGATCAAATGGAACGCGCACTCGGAAAAGATAGTGTGCCTTTTGAATTT
>CEPX01162265.1_pt1 | contig 17467 bp, 29 predicted proteins | sample 361361 | NCBI WGS metagenome assembly CEPX01 (sample SAMEA2619974, study PRJEB7988) | marine metagenome | biome: marine biome (ENVO:00000447); feature: mesopelagic zone (ENVO:00000213) & marine oxygen minimum zone (ENVO:01000065); material: "saline water (ENVO:00002010), including plankton...
ACAGTGAGCAGGATCCTGAATAAATCGCTTTACCTTCAGTTTTTTCATTCTTATTCTTCACAACACCGTAAAATATATGACCAAGCAGCACCAAGTCTGCCTTCACAAATAGTATCAATAACTATCTTTATCTGGGATATACCTGTCACAGTAATATCACTTGAAGTTAACTCTGTTGTCCTTGTGCATGTAGAATCAAACAAAATTTCACCTGTAACAAGATTTGTTACAATAATTTGAGACAAAGCATTGCCTGTTAGCTCGTAGTTCAAAGTCAAACACTGGGTAGTGCTTATTGTATATATTTTTGTAAAATCAGATGTACCTGATTGAGAATCTTCTACAAAATCACAAGAAGAAGAAAGAGGATTCGAGCAATCAGAACAAGAAGCATAATCGAAAGAAACAGCGTCTAATATAATTTGCCCTGTAGCATCTTCTAACAATATTTTTGCATTAAAGTTATCATCGTCTATAAATAAGCATTCACCATTATACTTAAAATGGATTCTCTTCATACCCGCCGCGCCATCTGACACCCTGGGAACACCTTCTTCTTTCACCCAAATATTTGAAAAAACAGAACCTGTTAAATCACTAGAGTTATCACTTGCAAGTGTACATATAGTAGAGGGGATAACATATGTAGAGGTGTCATCGCACTCTCCTATATTGAGGTTATTTACAGGACTTTCATAAAAAGTAGAACCTACCAAAGACTTAGCTTTGGAAAAAATAATACCAGCGGAGGCTGGTATAGGGAAAGAGGCTAAGTAAGGAGGAGTATTGGTTTGCGATAGCTCAATATTATTAAATTCTTGATTATTAACAGACCATAGTAATTGATTTTGAATAGGATTTAAAGTTGCTCCATCTACTGTCCAACTGGCAACAATTTCTGCACCAGTACACTCTAAGCCCAAAATACGTACTTCAATCTCATCAGGGCAAACAGGCTCTTCGCAAGAATCAGAAGGATCAAAAATATCTCTAATAACCATATCTCACTATCAACAAACATATTAAATAAAGTTCTATAATTAAAACATTATACCAAATTTTTATTCACTTTTGAATAGATCTATCATACTTCTTGCAGCTTTTTGACAATGGCTAATGCTTTATTAAACATTTGATGAAGGACATTTTGGGCTGTATTTTCACTATTAAAATGTTTTTTCACTATTGGAAGATAAATATTCACTATATCTTGTTGTGGTTTTCCCTCCATAATCTCCCAGGCAATGCCCAAAGTAAAACTTTGCACCTCTTCAGAATCACTAAAATAAAAGTTTTCTTCTTGCCTTCTTTTTAGCCAGTGAAAAAACTCATGTACCACAAAATGAAAATTAGATCTGATAAATTCTTCGTCGTCAACAAATAAGGAAGTATCCAGAACTATCTTTTCACCATTACCTTCCGCATACTTTCCTTTAAGGTCTTTAAACTCAAAACTTAAATTATTATCTACGTCTTTTTCTGGAATATGATAATATCTTAATAAACTGGCAGTAAAAGGGTGTTCCTTTAGTACTTTCTTTACTTTTGAAACAACCGTTTCTTTACTAGCTATCTTGTACCAAGTATTCATATTACCTTACCAAATTAACTCTAAACGTGTGTTCAATACCGCTTAATCGACCTACAACCAATATATCTAAATACGTTCTTGCCTGGATATCTAACATCTCTGTATGAACATATTTATCAATAAACAATACAGCGGCTTTTGTATAATTGGGAACATTCATTAAAGAAACGCCTTCAGAGATAAACTCATGAGAAGCAGATGTGATAAAAAAACCAAACTCTTCATCATTAAACGTTCTTTGTCTTTTATAAAAAATAGATTCGAATGGATAGCTAAAATCAGACTCTTCTTGTGTGTCAACTTCTTGTAAATAGGCAAAAGGGGAAAGTAGTATATAACTATCACTGGGACTAGTTATGTCGCTTTTAATCTCTGTTCCAAAAGAGGTAAACTTAAACCTGTTGCCAATCTCGTCAATGTTTATATTGATATAGTGGATAAACTTATTTGAGTCATCAGAAATCAACCTGAAAAACACGTTCACATCTGGGTTTGTAGTATCTCTTACAAATACGTCTAATGTTCTTACTCTTTCTACGGGAGAAAAAACATCGATAGAACTATTTATAATTAAAACTACTGGATTAAACTGAGACACATCGGTATCCCAGTTTCCATTAAACACTGTGCTGTCGCTCTCATTAGTATCTAAGAACCCAGGAATCGAGTCTCCTGTCGTGGCATCTTTTATAGTTACATCTAGATTAGCTATAGTGGGTGTTTCAAACAACTGTCCAGCATCATCTATTCTATTTCTTAACAATACATATAGCTGGTCATTCTCTGTCATTTCTATTTCTAGGGGAGAAACAATAGTAAACCCTGGTTCGTAGAATATAGGCGCGTCATCTAACACGGTTACGCCAGTGCTTGAATTTTTATAACCGCCCATTGCTACTTGTATCATTTTATACCTCTGCTAAAATCTTATAAATTGCTACAGTATCATCCATATCAAACACTTGCTTTTTATCTTTTCTCTTAGTGTCAGACCATTCCACTTCCATCTTCCCATTATCTATTCTTTTCACAATTCCATATTCCTGTGGAAGAGCCACACCTTGTCTCCTGTCTCTCACCTTCATTCCTACTTCAAAACCAAAAGGTGGTCCAGGAGGATACTTCTTTATCCCCTCTTCGTTTTCCACTGGGTTAATGTAGTTGTCTACTACAGATTGTGCATTTTTAAACCAATTCATACTTTTCGCCTGTGTTTGGTATTTTTGTAATAATTCTGGTTTCATTTCTAAAACCTTTTGTTTTGCCACTTCTTTATCAACTACTCCCTCATTCTGCATTTCTAAAAGCACTGCATTTATATCTCTAATAAACCCTGTTTTAGGATGAAGTTCTGGAATAAGTGTCATCACTTCGTTCCCATCCAAAACAGGCTTAACTTGTTCTGCCACAGGGCTTTCCACATACTCATTAAGTTGGTTAAAGGTATTCTGTCTACCTTCTTCATCGTAGTTCTCTGGATTAGAGGACATTGCATCAGCCTGAGCATGGTAGAATATATACTTCCATAAATCTTTGTGTTCTTCCTCTTTACCAGGCATCTTTGTTCTGCGCAAAAATTTCCCTCTTGCCTTGTTGCTCCATTGGTCAGCAGAATGGGGTTCCATATGCAAAGAAACAACTTGATTAACAATATCTCTCTCATTTTTCCCAATACCTATAGATTTCAAAACAGATTCAGAAATAAGAGCAGATTCGTCTTCATGCCCTAAATAACTCATTCTTTCTGGGTCATTTTCATTGGGTTGCTGTATTCCTGCTTTCATTTTTCCGAAATCATGAAGGACAGCAGCCAAATTCATTATCCCTCTCATATCATCATCTTCCCCTTTTTCTTTCATAATGGCATTCAGATTCTCTACAACCTGTAAAGTGTGTTCCATAAGGTTAAATTTATGAAATTTAGTTTTCTGGTCCATCCTTATGCCTTCTTCATGTAAATCCTGCATTTCTGGCACATCAAAAGCTTGTTTATATAAATCTGTTTCGAATAATACCCTTACGGCAGCGGCAGGCTTCTCTCCTTGAAGCATCTTAATTATTTCTGGACCCGCTCTTTCTGGTGCTACTTTTTTAACATAAGCTTCTTTTACTTCAGGCAACTGCATGGCTTCTATAATTTTAGGGTCTATCTGGCTATTTCCATAACGGCTGTAGAACCTGAGCACTCTCAGTACCCTTAACGGGTCTTCTGTAAAAGTTTTAACAGGGTCGTCTGGGGTTCTTAAATTAATAACTCCACTACCATCTAGCCCCAAATCACCATATCCACCTACATAATCCTCAACTTGCCCCGTATCCACATTGTAGTACATGGCATTAATAGTTAAGTCTCTTCTTTTTACATCTTCTTTAGGATCATTTGTATTGGTGATGGCAGGAGTACGACTGTTTGGATCCGGATAGTGTTCTGTCCTCATAGGAACAAACTCTATCTTTTGGCCGTATATATAGATTCCCCCTACCATTAAATCGTCACTAGGTTCTCTAGCTTCTGGGTCAGCAGACTTCTCTAGGCTTACTTTATGGGGTTCTCTGACTTCTTTGCTACGGGCGGTTTCATAGATTAACCTAGCAAAGTTATAACCAGGCATATCTACAGCAATATCTATGTCATCGCTTTGTTTTCCTAGAAGTTTATCTCTTACCCAACCACCAGCAACCAGCATTTGTACATTGAGTCTTGCTTTTTTTTTAGTTTCGCGCAAAAGGTTAAAAATAGCTTCTTCTTGCGATGTTAAGGGGATATTGCCTTGAGCCGTTTTCTTAGTAGCTACATGAACATTAGAGACACCAGGAATATTATTGTGGAACAACAACTCGCCTTTAAAATTCGTATCTTTGATAACTTTTTTTGTGGAATGTATTATGGTTCTTGCCGCTGGCATATTTAATAAAACTTTCAAAATAGCGTCTTTAATATTTAGCTCGTGACTATCAAATATAACTATTCCCCCTTTACCCTTAGAAGAACAAGATATCGCCTTAAGGTTCAAAAGAAGAAATAGGGGATACTCAGATAAATGCCTCTCTGCAAACCTAAGAGAGAAAAGAGGAATTTTATTGGGAAAACTTACAACTTCATCATCCAAAATATCCCGTAATTCTATGAGAAAACAGGGGAATACAACTTTACCATCATGAGGATAAGCTTTTATTTCTTTCTCAAAAAAAGTCGGATCAGTTTGCAGTTCGCGTGAGATGTAGGTATAAGAAGAAAGAGAAGATACGATGTCTTTTAACTCTTTAGTATTCAATCTATGATCTTCCTGATTTTCTAGAGCATCCTTTACATCCTTTGTTGCTAGTCCCTTGTGCATTACCTTTTCTGTTATTTCTATTTATATTCATAGAAATGGCTCTGCCTGAATAGCCTATTTTAGTTTGTGCCCCGCCTGCTAGTTTCTCTAATAACTTTTTCTTTTGTTCATTAACATTCATAATTCATTACTCCAAAACAAACTCCCCTACCTGATTCTGTAGCTGTTCTAAAATATGAACTAAGACCTTTTTAGTCTCTACAGTTTTAATATTTTTCATTTCTTCTTGGATAATAATTTGTAGTTGATTGACCACAATTGCCGCTGGCTCTTGGACCTTCTCCAACTCCAGGAGATGCCTCTCCAGCTTCTCTATCGTTGCATATAGTTTACTAACTATTTCTACACTTTTTCTTTTTTCCTCTAAAGGAATATCATCACTTTCAGAAGCAATACTTACCGCTTCTCTATCTAAAAGGGCGATTCTTGCTCTAATAGCATCTGCCCTATCTGTTCCCAACCCTTTAACCCACTTTATAACGTCTTTCCCATATTCACTAACTATTGTTTTGCGACTTTGTAAATCATAGTGAAAATGAAGATGATTTCTTACAGCATTGTAGCTTATAGTTTCATTTTTATTTTTAAGAAAATTTACTACAGCAGTAACATTTTTCCTTTTATTATCATACTCTTGTTCTGCCTGTTTCCTAAATTTTGATTGGCATAATTTACAGGTACTTTTGTTAATTTCTTTTTCATTTTCTTCATAGGGGGTTATTGCCTTATGGTGAAGCTGTTCTGCCACCACTAGTTCGTTATCTATTGCCATTTATTTCCAACCTTTCTCTACTTTATTTCCTGTTTCTTTAAATAAATCGGCACGTTCTTCTTTTAACTCCCCTAATTTAATATCAATAACATCTATAGCTTCTAAACAGTACCCTGCAAACCGCCAAGGACTATCTAAAGCCACACTGTCTGCATCTATTAAAATATCACGGATACTATTATAAGATGACATTTTCTTGCTATTTAATATGTCGTAATTAGTTTGTTTAGCAGTACTTGCACTTTGAAATACGATTTTAGACACATCCGCCAGAACCACCGCAATCTCATTTAAATATTTAATTTTGTGGTTAATGAGGTTTCTTTTATCGAAATCAATTTCTATTAAAGCAGATTTAAACCAACTCATATTTGCCCCTACCTTTAAACTAACTTGTCATAATTCTCTTGGGCATAGATGGCTATCAACAAACCTTCTGCCATGCCATCTTGATTAACCTTTACAAAATGATCTTTCAATGACGGACACTTTCTAGAAGCCAACATTCTAGCCTCTGTCTTAGCGATACTTTTTATCTTTCTACCTATTTTGTCTTGTTCTCTCTGGTTCTCTTTTTTTAACTCTTTTTCCTTTATACTTTTAGCTTCAGATCTAACTTCTTTAAGTTGCTCCCTAAGCTCTATTATTTCTTCTGTTTCCAGCTCTGGATAGTGTTTTTTCCATTTTCGAGGGGTTATTTCTATAATATCAAATTTCAAAGCGGTAGCAATACCCAATGTAGATCCTGCAGAAAATCCAAATCCAAAAGCTGAAACGCCGCCTTCGTTTGGTCTAACAGAGACACGTTCCTGAGCAAACAGCACTTTTTTCTTACCATAAGGTCTTAAAATATCTGATATATCTGTTAAACTATATTTTTTTTTCTTCTTCTTATTAACTACAACTTCTTTAACTGGAATAGGAAAAACAGAAACATTATCTCCATCTATAATAGAAAGACCTCCGCTTACCCCCGGATCCAATCCGATAAATACACTATAATTACTCATAGTATATATATCGTTAATAGTTAAAAAAATAGCCACTTCCGAGGTGATAGAAGTAGCTATTCACACATACAGCGTTAGCTACAAGCTAATTGTATTAAATGATTGTTATGTGGGTTGGGATTCGAACCCAACATGCTTGACTCTGCCAGTCTCTAGCCTCAAGACCTCGCCAAACTACGCTCCCGAAGGGTGGGATGCGCCCACTAGCGGCTACCCATTTCGCCACCACATATCAACCACATATATTAAATACTTATTAATCCTGCATGTAACTCACCATGACAATTACCACACAAAAGAACACATTTATCCAATTCTTTTTGTATCTCTTTCCACGGTTTTAGCCATGCTTTAGACAAATTAAATTTCTTATCTTTTAAATGATGAAATTCTAAAGAATGGTGACATCTATCATAGTTACAAACTAAGCATTTGTTATCTCTTAAGGCATAAGCCTTTTCTCTATTTCTATCTTTTCTCTTTTTATTTCTACAAGTAGAACAAATTTTGTTTCTTGTTTTCTGTTTATGCGTTCTTCCACAATTATCACAAACAATCCTTTTCTTATAAAGAATTCTCTTACCATCGGCTGTTTTTTCTTGAGTTTTTTTACCTCTCCAAAAATTACGACTACCATATGGATTACATTTTAAACAATTTTTTCTCTTATGAAGAGAAACTATTTTGCCATCAATATTTGCTTTACATAGAAAAGGCTCTTTACAGTTATTACAAACAATCATACTATATCTCCTAAATAAGTTTATACTTACTTATTCGACATAAGACGGTTGAACCCTTCTTTTTTTTATTTGTCTACCCTTTCCACCATTGCACTAACCACATAGAATTTCATTACCTAAAATAACTTCTATGTCCTCTGAACTATTAAAAAATTTATCCAACTCTTTTCTTTCTTCTTCACTGACAAGTTCATATAAAATTTCTTTAGACACAGCGTTGTATACCCTATTACCTTTAGTAAAACGTATTTCACCCGTTTTTTTAAGAAACGACAACTCTATGTCTATTTTGTTTTTCATTTTTTCTTATCTCAAAAATATGTTTACAACTAGGACATTTATAACGAGAACTATCTGTCTCTTTCATTTGATTATTTATTATTTCATAAAAAACTGCTGTTGCGTAGGTATCTGGAAACCTACATTTAGGACAGTTATGCTTCATCTTTATTAGTATCCTCTTTTTTTATTCCGTTATCAAGAACCTTACAATCAAATTCTTTCATATCTTTTTCCATAGACGCAACCGTAAGTATTTCTACCTCTCCTTCACTGGTAACAACCCTTCTCATATCCGTATTAGGATCTTTGTCAACAATATTTTTAACTGTATAAATGGTAGCACCCATTACATACTGGAATCCTACTGGAAACTTATCTTTTGTATCTTCACTACTAGACACAATTGCCATTCCATCGTCTGATGTCATCACTTTTTTCATAACCATTTTCTTTCTCCTTATAAGTACTTTAGTGAGAATCTCTCACTCTCACATCTTGTTCTCTGTAGAACTCTCTTTTTCTAGTTGTCTTCACAGCACCACCTAAAGCGTTTAAAATATCATCCGCTTGGCCGACACATTGTTGCCCTTTAAATCCCTTAGTCTCAACCTTGGTGTTTCCGTCTTTTTTGCTGATTACAATCTCAATATCACCTTGTGCCATAATAATTACTCCTATTCTTCTTCGTTAAACATAAATAACATTTTTACAATATCTCTTTTCACTTTATCTAAATTGACTTCAATATCTTCTATTGTTTTCGCTATTTCTTCACCTTTTTCTTCATTTAGATCTCTAATATACTCTTCGCAAAGAGAATGTAAAGAAGATAATTTTCCAATAGTGAAAAAAATGTCTCCGTTAATCGCTGCTAAATTGAAAATATCTGGCAAATCACGTTACCCCTTTAATGAACCTATAAGGCATATCAAAATAATCAAGTTCTGCCTGTGTAAATTCTCTTTTACAGATAACTTTAGACATCATTGCCAATAGAATTAACAACTCAGACCTGGTGTGTTTTGACCTCAGTTTGCACATCGTTTTATTAATCACACTTCTCACTACATACAATGACCATCTATCTCTATAAAAGGAGATGCTTGGCGGTTCAGAACCAAAACCTTTTACCATGCCCACAACCTGCGGTGACTTAAAATAAGTCGGCATTTCCTTCTTTTTGCCCTCTTCTGTACTATCTTCCGCTTTCTTCTTTTTTGTTTTTCTCTTTTTTTTCTTCTTGTCTTTTACCTCTTTTTCCCTTCTATTTCTTTCTTCAAAGTCAATCATCCTTGTTTTTGTAAAGGAACCCTCTCTCTCTAACTTCTCTATTTTTTTGATATAATCCCATATATCAGGGGTATATTCTATATGTCTATCATCTAATTTTTCACACTTATTCTTTTCAAGCAAATAATTTACAATTAGTTGAATAAGATCATATCTGTTTGCCAGCAAATAAACTAATTTAGCAACCTCTTCTTCTAAATTTGGTTCCTCAGCCATTCTGGCGTTAATAAAGTACCATGCCTTTGCATAAGAAATAGTTTTAACATGAGGGCATTTATCTAACACATTTATAAACTGATTGATAAGAAAGCTATCGTAATCAGCACATACACTATCTACAACTTCAGTAGGTATTTTTTCAGCATTTCCAGTTAAACAAACCAGCTTATTAAAAAGAGCATTGACAGAATCTACTGATACAGTAGATTCGTTTACCATCAAAGCATAATATATTTTCTCGATATCTTCACCAGGATTTTTTAACTCTTTTCTCTTCTTAAAATATCCTGGAAGCCAATCTTTAAGATTATATGTTTCTATTTTGTCTATATAATTATAACGTTCACAGATAGGCTCTATTTTGTCAAAAAAAGACTTTGCCCTAATATCTAAATTATCTAAAACAACTACACAACTACTAGGAGACTTTAGTAAGGCATCTGCAAATCTCTTTAACAAGGTAGCCCTAGTAACATCAGATATGGGCATACCTTTTAATATAATGAGTTTATTGTCGCTAAAACAAGAATACTCACTCATTTGTTGGAGAACATAATCAAAAGTATGTGTTTCGTCAAAAACATACTGATCGAAACTACTAAGAGAATTTTTAATCTTCTTTAATCGATTACTTCTCTGTTGAAAATTACCTTTTAGGGCAAAAACTTTTTTCATACTAATGTGCTACGGAAAAGAAAAAATGAAACGTATCTGTAATATTTAAATTTTCATTTTCTTTTGAGGGATAGTTAACGAGCACAGGAGGACACTCTGCGTCTTCGTCTTTAAACTGATTTTCAAAAGACACATCAATGTCATCAGAACTATCACCCTTTTTCAACATTTCGCCTAGATAACGGGAATTACATCTGAACCCAACATTATCTGTTTCTTCTCCATTTTGTGAAATAATTTCAGAAAAGGTAACATAACGGTCGGCTTTTGCATTTGTTTTACTGGTTACGTGAAACAGTCCATCATTAAAATTAGATTCTATCTCAGCATTATGGCGTGGAGAATCCTGTTGATAAGCTAACGTGTTGGTTGCAACAATTCCAGCAATACCGTCTTTCCATTCCAACAAAGATGTAGTTACCTTATACGAATAATCTTTCTTCACAATCTTATCAACTTGAGGATATTTGACTGTCGGATTAATCTTCAAAAACACAAACTGGTGTCCACCAAATTCTACAACAATCTGATCTGCGAAATCTAACTTATTAGAAGACTGTTTAATCACAATACTCTCTTCGTCTGACTTAGATAACAAAGACAATAGATTAGATATATTGTGTTTAGGGAAAAGAATCGTAACAGGAGAATCAATTTGTAAAAGATTAGATAACCCTTTGCCTTCAAAATCCATTACAGCGAACCTGGCACCTGTACCAGCAACAAAACGCAACTTCTTTTTAGACACTATCATGGGTTGACAGTTAAAGTCTGGACGACTATCTTCAAAACCTATGGCAAAGTTAACTTTATCCATGCCTTTCAAAAAGACATCTTTATTTACAGTCACTTCAACATCAAAATCATCTGGTATTTCAGTTAATAGAACTTTGTCCTCATCAGTTTGAAGCGGAATGGCTTGCTCTTCTTTAATCTTTTTCTTGGTCTTGGCTGTTACAACTTCTCTCGTTCTTTGTATAGTTAGCCCATCTGTATCACTAATCGTAATAACATCCTTGGCAGAGAAGCTGTCCAACGCTTTAACGAATTCATCCACATCTAGAGTAACATTTCCCTTAGAAACACATTTATAATCTAAATCTGGATAAGTGTCATCACTTATTTCAGAAACAACTTGGGCCCCGCCACCATGAGAAGAAGCGATAATCTTATCTTCTGTCACATCCAGCGTCACCTTTCCTCCATCGTCAAAATCTCTATCAATGTCTTTACTAGCAACACTAATAGCGGGACTTAGCCCCTCTTTAAAACTTTCTGCTTGTACACGAAATTCCATCAATATATCTCCTTAATTCGATGATTTATACACTGCTTTCATTATAAGAATATTTTTTCACTTTTCAATATATTTATAAAAAAAGAGTAGATCCCAATATGGATAATCTACTCTCGTAAATAGTGATAGTAAGGGGGGTTCTATCACTATTCTTCTCGATCTGACTCATCGTATTCTGCATCTCCTGTTGCCAGGTAGTCTTTAGCATATTTGCTAATTGAACGGGTCATTCTCTGAACACCTGCTGAAGAAGCGGCGTAATTAAGTGATTTACTAGCCGAAACCCCAATTCTGCCGCCCTCTGCGATAGCATCCAGATTTGCACCCAGAAAAGTGAAATCCCAACCATTTGTTTCTTCGTTGGTAGAGATTAAATCTGTTATTTGCTCTTTATTATATTCTCTGCTGGAATTTTCATAGCCATCTGTAATAATAATAAAAAGTACTCTTTCTGGTTGATTTTCTTCTGCCAACTCAGAAATTCTTTCACTGACTGAACTTATGGTTTTACCTATTGCATCTAATAGTGCTGTGCCTCCTCTGGGTCTTATTGTGATATCCTCTACTTCTGCGATAGGCTTGTTTTCAAACACTACCTCATACTCATCATCAAATTGAGTAAAGGTAACATTAATTTCCCCCTTATTATCTTCTTTCTGTTCTTTAAGGAATTCTTTGATTCCACCTTCCATATCTGACGCAATGCCCCCCATTGAACCAGACCTGTCACTAATAATCACTATTTCTGCTTTGCCTTCTTTTGCCATTTTTATATTCCTTTATATTAAATTTCTAATGCGTACCACGTATCATCTAATGGTTTCCAACCCAAATGACTTAATCTTTGGTTTTGTTCTTCTGTAATATCCTCATAACCAACAGCTATATTTATTTCTCCGTTTGACAGATCAAGCTTATCTATACCTTCTGTATATTGGGAGAATATATTAAAAGCCTCTGCGATACCAGCAAAAGTTCTACCATAAAGTAAACTATCTTGGCCTTCTCTCATTTTATCATCATATCTCTATTTTTTCACTTTTCAACTTATTTTTCACCATTTCCAGGTCTTTTTTCACTAGATCCTTGTTTTTTTCTGTAAATTGTCTTAGTAAAAAGGCTGGATGGTAACTAGGCATCACTGGAATGCCCTTATAATCTCTCCAGATGCCCCTGGAACGCCCAATTGCTAGTGATTGGTCATCAAACAGGGTCTTTAATGCAACGGCTCCCAGAACCAATATAACGCTCGGCTTTAGCACATCTACTTGTCTATTAAGATAATTTCTACAGGATTCCACCTCTTCTGGAAGTGGATCTCGATTATCTGGAGGACGACATTTGACCACATTAGTAATAAAGACATCTTCTCTCTCCATCCCTAAAGAGATATTTATCATCTTAGTCAGTAGTTTTCCTGCTCTACCGCAGAAGGGGATCCCTTGCCCATCTTCATTTTTCCCGGGCCCCTCTCCCAAAATTAGTAAATCAGCATTTTCATTGCCAACTCCAGGGACAGTCTTGTTCCTAGTTTCACATAGCTTGCATAAGCGACATGAAGAAATTTCCTTCGCTATTTCTTTCAGCATCGTCTGCTCCTATAGTTATACGGCTCACTGCTTCGTCGTTTATAACAACAATCCCCACTTCTTTATGTATAGTCCAACCCATTCTTAACCTTTGAGGATCATCTGCAGGTAAAACAGTAACATCTTGTCTAACAGGGAACTCAGAACTTACATGAAGCTCTGCATCCCACATATGACCAACATGACCGCTTCTAATAATATCTTCTTGAGTTGCTTGATCAAACTCATCAACAGAAAACTGTTCTAATGGATGAGGTATTGTGCTTTCTAATAAACTTTGTAATAACTCTAACAATTTTCTAATATCTCATGTAATAAGTCTTTTGTTTCTTGTGGAAACTCCTCAGCCATTAACATTCTTCGCCCCACACCTTGATACTCAAGTGCATTACGAATAGGCTCTACCATTGCTCTTGCTAAAGCTGCCCTTCCTTCTTCCGTCTCCAATGCTTGAGCAATAATAAGTTCCCTGTCCCCCTGTGTTAAGCCATAAGCATTGCGAGGGAAGATACTATCTAAAAGTTCTTCTAATAAGTTTTCACTCATCATAAACTTCCTAAAAAAGCGTCCAGTAAATTACTAAATCCAGTCACCACCCTGTCTACTATATAAAATCTACGCGCCCTTATCTCGCTCAAACGAACTGTGGGATTTGACGCGATTTCAAAAGTAGGAACCACCAACGCATCTTGTTGTACTACGTGTTCTGCAGGGACAAACGCAAAAGATACAAACCCAAGCTCCCCCTGCTGTGTGGTGCTATTTAAAACTTCTTCTAATAAGTCTTTCACGGCAACGTGCTTGCTATAGCCAAACTTGCCCTTCTAATCAGAAGTGGAGCGGCATCATGTAACTTCAAATTTAAACTTCGCGCAGAAATAACAACCCTGTTCTCATAGAAGTAAAAATCTTCTACCGACTCATGCCTTTGATATTCAGAAGAAGATGCGACACTACTACCAGACTCACCTGAACTCCCTGCTCTTGAAGATACTTCATTAGTGGTATCAGAAGCTTTACTAGTAGAAACCCCCACATCCATTCTTTCCCCTAATGTTACGTCTACAACAAAAGTGTATTCTCTATCTTTATTTCTTTGCCCTACTATGTTCCCCAATAACGCACCAGCTATACCTCCTATAACAGCACCTGGTCCTGTACCGGCTTTGGTGTTATGTCCCACAACACCGCCTGCAACAGCACCTCCAACCGCACCAGCAACCGCGGCATCACCATGTTTAATCGCTCTTTCTCCCATATGCCTTACATCTACATTTAAAATATATTGAGCCGCAGAAGGATCGTAAACAAGCATATACCCTGTCTCCAGTATTTCTGTTTGTACTACTTTTGAGAAATCTACATCAACACCAGCACTATTTCTTACACGGGCATATACCATTCTTCTACTAGAAGGAGGAATTCGTGGTTGGGGGTTCAACCACTTAAGAGATGTGTTCAACTTCACCCTATCTGGATCTGTCGCAGCCACCATCTTTTCATACCCTCTATCTATACTCTGGCAACCTGCCATCATTATAATATAGAGAACAAAAGTAAGAATTATTATTGATTTTGCATTTTTCATTTTAAGTCCCTTTCATCTTTAGAAGATAATCTTGACTCTCCTTGCCCATACTTTTTAAAAATCATTGCACCCTTCTCTTTTATTCGAGAAAGAGCGTTGTCAATTGATTTCACATTTACCACCTCTTCCTTACACGACCTATTTATAACATCAGTCATTTCTTCGTAAGAATACTTCTGTATATATAATTTAAAAACAATCTTCTCAAATTTAGATAGTTTCTTATACAGGTTGCCAAAAAGTTTTTTGTAATATTCTTTATCTTCTAGGCTCTCTAGTATATTGCCATCGGTAATAGCAATAATATCAGACAGGAATAGCTGCTCATCTGAGTTTTTATTCCTATCTTGGTCAAGAGATATACTAGTATTTAACGCACGACGCTTAACTTGCCAACTTTGTTTCAGGACAGTCGATAAATGTCTTCTAATACAGAGGACAGCGAATTTGTCAAAAGGGTTAGGACCTTTTCCTATTTTCGCATTGTCAAAGTTAGGTATCGCCTTATACCTCAAAGCTGATAAAGCTTCTTGATATATATCGTCTTGAGATAATCCAGGAATGTAAAACTGGATTACAATCTGCATAATACGTGAATTTAGTCTTTTTAGTAGTTCCTCAAACGCTTCATTAACTTTAGTTTTTCTTACTCTTCCTCTGCTTCTTATTAAATAAACTAACTCAATACTGTCTAATTCAACTGTCTTTTTTTCTTTTTTCTTGACCAACTTCTTTTTAGATTTGGCCATCCAATACTCCTAAGTTTATGCTATACATTAACCTAGGCCCAATATCGACATAAATAAGAAAAAGAAATAGTGAAAATCTATTTAGCTGGTTTCGGCTTTTTCCTTAGTACCAACATAGACTCATAAGCGAACTGGTTTAGAAGTGCCTGCGGATTCATATTTACAGTCAAACCGAAACCCACTTTCGTTAAATAATCCATCATTTTTACCATATGTAGTGGGCTTTTAAACTTATTAGCCTGTAGATCGTATCTCTTTATTTCATCATCGGTTAAAGAGAATTCAGACAAGTCTGTATTACATTTCTTTACTAACAATATGTTATTGAGGTGACTATATAGTCCATCTAAAATAATATCTGCCTCTTTACCATCTTTTAAGATGTCGTTTATTACTATAAAACAGACATCTCCTCTATTATCTAAAATAGCATCAATAAGTTGAAAATACTTATCTTCTTCTACAGCAGATAAAGCTAGTTTGGTTGCCTCTAAGGTAATAGTTCCTTCCCCTATAAGATTAACAACAGTTTGAAGGTTCTGAATAGAGTTCCTTACACTACCTTTAGAGTATTTGGAAATAAGTTTTAGCGCAGAATCTTCATAGTCAAGTTCTTCTTTTTCGCAAATTGATTTAACATGTTTATAAAGTTCAATCCAGTTCACTTCTCTAAATTTCCACATCACACAACGGCTATGAATAGTGGATTTTAATTTATGAGAGTCAGTGGTACATAAAAGGAATCTTACATGAGAAGGAGGTTCCTCAATCATTTTCAGTGAGGCTTCTGCCGCATAGCCAGTCAAGGAATGTGCTTCGTCTAAAATAATATACCTGGTTTTGCACTGAACGCCTGTCTCATACAAATTACCATGAAGGGTACGGATATCATCAATCCCCCTATTTGATGCTGCGTCTATCTCTCTAATGTCATAAGATTTTCCTGTAAAGATAGCTTCACAAATATCACAGGTGCCGCATGGTTCTAGTGGCTTGCCTTTATTACAGTTTTCCATAGCTGCGATAATCCGGGCAACACTCGTTTTCCCACAACCGAATTTGCCAGCCAGGATATAGGCATGATGAAGTGTTTTGTACTTAAAGGCGTTGGTAAACGCTTGGACAACAGTAGGCTGTCCTATAACTTCAGACAACTTTCGTGGTCTATAAGTTGTCGCGAGTGTTTTCATTTATTATCTTTCTTTCTGGACCAGGATTAACTAGAAACTCTGTATTAACACATTTTCTGCAACTAAGACGGGGAGGAAATACAAACCTATTGACAACAGCATCGTATATATCTATCCAGTCACCGCACTTGCATAGATAGAGAACTTTTTTTAAATCTTCGTGATAAACAACATTACTATTTAATTCCATCTATTTTGTCTTTGTGTTGCTCACAGAACTTTAACCAACATTTTCCACAGATGGGGATGGCATAAGGGTTGTCACTAACTACCTCACCTTTACTTAACTCTTCCCACTCCCCGCAATCGCACTGAAACATTTCTTTTTTTGTTTCAGGGTCATATTTAATATTATCATATGCCCATGCCTCAGCAGCATTTTCCATATTTTCTATTATATCAGGAAGATACATTAGCTTTCCCAAGTAACGGCAATAGCTTTTCCTTGTCTCACCGCTTTAGCATCTCTTCTTCTCTGCAACCACTCTCTCCAATAACCTTTAGTAAAAACACCATAATAAAAAGGAAGAGGTCTAGCATTGACCCATACTCCCTTCTCTATTTCACATTGGCAACTTTTTAAACTGTTGTGATAATAGTTTAGAAATTTATCTATTCTATACATTTTAATAACCCCTCTATTTTCTTATGATGTTCACAGGTAAATTCCCAATCTTCACCTTCTTTAGCAGGATATTTTTCTACAAGACTCTGTTTATATAAATTCCATTCTTTTTTTATCTCTTTAATAATATTATCAAAGCGTATAACCTCATCAGTATGAAACATCCGTTAAGCCCTCAACTTTTATCTTGTTTTTTAAAATATCCCAGGTAGCTTCTTCTTGATCAGGAATAGACATTTGAGAATTATCTAATAATATAATACTATCTCCATGTTGTGACCAATCATAATCATCTAATGCTGTTTCGCTTTCATGTTCATCTTGCCCTGCGACATTTCTAGTTAAACGCACAACATAACCACCTTCAGCAACAATAGCTTCTACTTCACCTGGAAACCTTACATCAACAATTAAAGCAACATCAGGACTTTGTTCTTCTATAGTTCTAAAAGTACTTTTTACCCAGATATCATTATCAAAGAATTCTCTAAAAATTTCTGTGCCTACAA
>CEPX01015599.1_pt1 | contig 17460 bp, 17 predicted proteins | sample 361361 | NCBI WGS metagenome assembly CEPX01 (sample SAMEA2619974, study PRJEB7988) | marine metagenome | biome: marine biome (ENVO:00000447); feature: mesopelagic zone (ENVO:00000213) & marine oxygen minimum zone (ENVO:01000065); material: "saline water (ENVO:00002010), including plankton...
AATAGCAGTAAATAAATATCGTGCAGCATCGCCGATTCCCATTCCCACGAAAGAAATGGTGGCTTCCTTGGCGATTTTACCGGATTGTTTTGGAATTTTAGAATTCATGAACTTTAATTTTTATTATTAATGGCAGAAAAAACTCTTTGACAATTTTGTGAGTCCGTATATTGATTGAATCTATTCATAACATTGAGTCTTTCTTCTTCAAATAGTTTTGGATTATGGATAAAATTTTCAATATAAACCAATATTTCTTCCCAATTTTCAGCTTGTGGGCCTGGAGTTACTTCATCATAATTAAAATAAAATTCCCTGTCATTTTGTAAATATTTTTCTTTATCGAATGGAGCAAAAATAATTGGTTTTTGTGTAAGAAGATAGTCAAAGTGAACGCTTGAAAAATCTGTAATTAATATATCAAATTTGTTTAATACAGTATATATATCCTGTTCAATGTCATCATCAGTAATAAAATAAACATGGCTTAAATTTTTGAAAGTGTGTTTCCTTAAATGAAAGTAATGAAGTTTTATAAATAGTTTAGAATTAAGAGATTTAAATGAATTGTTTAATTCAGTTAAATCACAATTAAAAAGCTCTGATAATTTACCCTTCCCTTCTTTGCGATGTGTTGGCATATAAATAACATTCGTTAATTTTGAATTGTTTAATTCAGTTAAAAGAGGAGCAGTTTGATTCATTTCGAAAAATGAGTCATTCCTAGGAAATCCTGTTAATAACACTTGTCCCTCTTTTGCATTAAATGCACTTTGAAAAATTCTTGAAGCTTCTAAAGATCCAGAAATCGCTAAACCTTTTAAATGAGTTGTACCAAGAAAAGGAAATAATGAGAATATTAATTTTTCTAGCAAATTTTGTTTATTACGAGTAATTGTATCATCAAATACAATTTTTTTAATCGGAGTACCTCCATGCCACATCATAATGACATCTTTTCTATTAACTACATACCTATTAACATCTTTAATTCCGACAGAAATAAAGATTTTTTCAGCCATCATTGATATTAAAAATCCTTTTATACTATACGTCCAAATTACTTCAAAACCTTTGGACTCAATTAAATCATACGCAGTTTGATTTCTTGTTAACCAAACTGGCCTAATTTCTGTTTTATTATTATTTATATATTCAAAAAGAAATTTAGTGTTATCTCCGTATTTTTCTCCATTCCATGCTCCAAAAATCCACAGTTTTTTCTTTTTTGGAATCAATTGTGAAAACCAATACACAAAAAACATAATTAAAGAAATAATTATTGTTTTAATTGATCTCATAATTACCAATTAACTATAGATTTGTTTATCAATTATATCCCCATTGTAATAATTTTTTTGAAATACTTTCATTTAATTCAATTAGTTCATTCTCTGTAAAATATTGCTTATAGTCCTTTGGGGTTTTTAAGCTATCTCCTTGATTTGTTGTAAAATCAAACTTCAAATTAAAATGACTATATACCTTTTTAAGTTCCACAAAAGGTTCAGATAAAAAATCTTCATATCTTATATTTATAAAATCACTTTTTGGAATCTGTTCAAATTGTGTCTCCATATCATTCAATAATCCTTCCCATTGCTTTCCACAGGAAAGATGTGGTGGTAATAATTGACATTTTTCCCAATTTGATGGTTTTACACCCCACCAGTTTTTTGAATTCCCATTAATATCAATTCGAGCATTTATTAATGATTTTGTAACAGCTCGACCATCTCTAATAATTCCAATAAATTTTGCTGTTGGGAATAATTGCTTTAATTCCATAATACGGATTGTGTTATGAACAGACTTATTAATTAAAATATCGCTATTCATTAATAAGCATTGTTTTCTTATCACTTTATGTAAAAAGTGGTACACATTAGGAGTAACAACTTTTTCTTTTTGGTAATTTGTTCTATCAAATAAATGTCTAGCATTTAATTTAACTTGCCCATCTAAACTATCTTCACACCAAGGCCAAAGCCTATTCCCCTCCGCCAACGCTGTCATTCCTTTAACTTGTCCATAAGAATGAGGAGTTTGAATTTCGAGTTTTTTACCAAGCATTTTTAACCCAAACCAGTTTAAAAAATAGGCTCCATCAGGATATAAATCAGCAAGGCGAGAAATGTATGCTATTTTTTCATCAAGATAATAAGTGAACCAGCGATATATAACAGTTGTACCCGACCTTGGAGGTCCAATTAAAAAGATAGGATTTATTTTTATAGCATTCAGATTTAGAAATGGTTCCACTAAAGCATTTTCAAATGAACCTAATAAAACATTAACTAGCCTTCTTTGTGTATGTGTCAGCATGTAAATATGACTAAATTTAATTATTGTGTGAAATATGAATTCTCTATCTTTGAACTAATCTAAATTTATTACTCAATCAGGTATACATCTAAATGAATGATACACTCATTTTTCTGCACTTGCCAAGGACAGGAGGCACAACATTAAGGGATATTCTAACAAAACAATATTCTGATCAGGAAACATTTGAAAACAAAACACTTTTGGATACAGATGGGAATTTCAATGAAAATCGAGTTAATCAAATGTCAGGGTATAAATTGATCAAAGGACATGTTTACTTTGGTGTTCACACATTTATACCTCAAACATGCTCATACTTTTCCATGATGAGGGATCCTGTTGAACGTACAATTTCAGCTTATAATTATATCAAAAAGCGTGCGAATCACCCATATCATGAACTGGCAAATTCATTGTCAATTGAAAAATTTATAAAGAGTGGTGAAAATAAAATGGTCAATAATGGACAAACTCGCTTAATCGCCGGACGTGAAACATCCCTGAATATACCTTTTGATAAATTAGATAAATCACATCTTGAAACAGCCAAAAAAAATATTACCGATCATTTCCTTTTAATTGGGCTAACAGAGAGATACGATGAGACGATCTTACTCTTGAAACATATGCTACGCTGGGATACTCCCTATTATTCAATTGCAAATGCTATCAAAAGAGATGAAAGAACAAAACATATTGAACCAAAGCTTAAGGAATTGATTATTGAGTATAACCAGTTGGATGTGCAGTTATATGATTATGTTTCTAGATTATTCGATGAACAAATTAAAAAATGTCCAATGGTACTTAACGAGTTGGAAAAATTTGAATTGAAAAACAGGTTTTTTGGTCAATTTCAGATTACTGCACGTCTGAAAAGGAAAATGAGTAAATGGATAAAAAAATGAGTAATACTTAGTTTAACTCAATAATTTTAAAATTATTTATGAGATAAAATAAAAAGATGCTTTATATCCACGAGTATATCATCGTTTTCCTCTTTATAATTCACCATATTTTTATATGTATTTGATGTATTTCTATGCTGGTTTATAATCTTCTGTTTCTTTTGCTCATCCTGGCATGTATTATTTAACCAATTCATTATACTTTGTGCTTCTAAAACATATTCAACCTCATCCAAAATAATGTAATCAGAGAAAAAATCCTTTATTTCGCCATGGTTCGGATAATGAATATCTCTACCAATTAATTCATCATATTCGTCGGAAATTTCATCACTGAATGGTATGACTTGTGAAAACAGATAAATACTTTCATTTTTTAAACATCGTAAAATTTCAGCAAATACTATTGCTGGATTTTCGAGGTAATGTATGACATTACGCATATAAATTAGGTCAAAATGATTATCATCAAATGGCAGGTCGTGGGCATCCCCCACCACTTTTGTAATGCCATCATGATCTATTTTTGACATCATTTCCTTGCTTTTATCCAATCCAATCATTGGGCCAATCATATCCACTACTTTATTTGCAACAGCACCTGTTCCAATACCTACTTCCAATATGTTCCTGTAAATATTATTTTTTGGTATTAACGATAAATAGGCATTTAATAAATGATCATCTTTTACCCAACTTGTTTTATTATAATTTTCGGCTCTTGTTTTCCAAAATGAATTATTAATCATTATTAATCATCTCCAAAATTCGTCGAGTAATTTATATTCACTTATTGAAGCTTTTAAAAAATATATTAAATAAAAAATAGCTAATAAAATAAGATAAATAAATTTTATTTCGTGATATTGAACAACCGAAAGAAAATAGACTCCAACAAATGCCAAAACAGTGATTGAATTCATAAGACCAATAGGTAATCCCCAAAAAATGATTACTAATTTGGACATTAATCCAGCAAGTGATTTATTTCCGTTGCCAATCCCTTTGGGCATATCTTCAAACAATTGTGGATTTTGAACAAGGTTTTGATTACGTGATAATTGACGAATAACAATATGTTCTCTGGAAAATTGCGGTGCCCAGCGCCAGAAAGAGACAACAACTAATAATAACACCAATAATTCTGAATATCCATACATCGCTAATCCAATTGCTAAAAAGACTGGTAATAATGGTTCCAATACCAATGCTCTGAAATAGTCAAAATACATTCCACTTAACTTAACTTTATTATTTCCTCGCAATCGGGCTAAGTCACCATCAACACAATCCAGCAAAAATGATAACTGATATAATAATATTCCTATTAGATCATTTTTAGCACCACCTTGAAAAAAATAATAAAAACTATATAAACCAATCAAGATACTTAACATGGTAATTTGGTTAGGAGTAATAAAGGTATTCTTTAATACCAGTGCTGTCAAACCGGAAATTTTCCGTTGGAAATGCCAAGCAAAGAAGAAATCTTGTTCTTTTGTTTTTTGAAATTGTTTTAGTCTAATCATAATTAATACACAGAAGATTATTATTTATTATAAAAACGAAGCCGAAAGTATTTAATAATGTTAGTTAACACCAAGAAAGGACTAAAAATAATTGATGTCATCCATTGTATTATATTTGAATGTAAATAATATAGCTTCAGTAAACTCTTATATTTTCTTAATATTTTTTTAAATGAAAATTCTCCTCCTATGGATGCCGATACTTTATGCCATATTTTTGAATTTGGTGCCAAGAGTATTATTCTACCGATATTCCTTACTCTTATAGATAAATCTACATCTTCACCATACATTTTGAAGGATTCATCAAATCCATTCAATTTTTCAAAATCACTCGTCTTAATACAAAAGCAACAACCTGTTGCATAATCTGTATTTTTTATTTTATTGAATCTCTCACTATCTATTTCACGTATTCCTTCATGATAAATATTCCCTGTCCAAAGATTAACTCTGCCACCGGCATACCATATTTTGTTTTTTTCACCTGCATAAAAGATTTTTGGAATAGTTTGACCAACATTGTTATTTCTAAATGGTACTAATAATGGTTCAATGAAATTTTCTTCTACAATTGTATCATTATTTAAAAAAATTACATATTCCATATTGTACGCTAATACAGCATGTTTAAATCCTGCGTTGTTTCCTGCAGCATATCCTAAATTTTCTCCCAGTTCTATTACATCTACACTTGGAAAAGTTGTTTTAATATAATTTACTGATTTATCCGTCGAACCATTATCAACAACTAACACATTGAAATTATTATAATCCACTTTTTCTAAAGACCCTAAACAATCTTCCAGAAGCTCCCTCCCATTCCAATTGAGGACAATAACTGTTACTGATGATTTACCTGACATTTGCGAAATTCTCAATTGTTTCTATCATGGTTTCCCAAGAAAATCGTTTTTTAATTTCAGCAACATTCATACTAAACGATGCATTATCTTCACTGGCAAAAAATGATTGAATCGCTTCAGCAAATGAGTCTGGATCTGGATTAACGGAATAACCTGTTTTTCCTTCATCAACAATTTCTGGCAAACCACCTACATTGCTGACAATGACCGGTGTATCAAAATGATAAGCAATTTGAACTATACCACTTTGTGATGCTGTTTTGTAGGGTAACACAACCACATCGGAGGCTGAAAAATAAGTACCTACATCTTCATCCGATACAAATGAAAAATGGGTGTATACATTATTTTGAATACCATTTTGTTCAATCATATCAATATATTTTTTCTCATCTTCATAGCATTCACCAACGATCATTAACGTATAGTCATCTATAACTTTATTGAGTTTTCCCATGGCATGAATTAATATATCCAATCCTTTATATTCTCTAATCAATCCAAAAAACATTAGTACTTTTTTGGTAGAAATATTTAATAGTTCTCTGGCTTGATCTCTAGAAGGAGCTTCACCAAAAATACTGTAAATTGGGTGAGGGCTGAATTTATAATGTGCATCTGGAATAAAACTTAATAATTCCTCTTCGACTTTTTTGGATAGAACAATAAATGCATCCATTTGTTCAAAAAATCGTTTCGTAAGCTGTTGATCAAGTGCTCGTTTTTCATGTGGAATAATATTATCACACATGGCAATAATTTTAGTGTTCGATCTTTTTCGTATTCTTTTTGCTACTGCATAAAATGCTGGCGAAAAAAACGGCATCCAATATCGGAATAACACCAAATCCGGCTTATTGATGATTATTTTATCTGCAGTTTTTTTCCATGTTAAAGGATTGATTGAACTTAAACAACGAATATTTTCAAAATCTTGCGCAGCATCGCCTATCTTGAATTGAGTTTTCCCCGGGAATAGTGCTTTTGGATATTGAGTTGTAAAGTTGTACGCTCTAACATCATGGTTTTTTGATAAATGATGGGCTAAAGCAGAATTCAGGTCAGATATTCCGCCACGGAATGGAGGAAATGGACCGACTATGGCTATTCGCATAATATAGGCTAAAAATTATCGAAGATCTTTTTGATACGGTCTTCTTTGCTCTGCTGACTACGAGCCATCATTTCACCCAACAAGCCCATAGAAATAAATTGAATTCCGATCAGAATTAACATAACTCCAAATACCAACAAAGCTATATGTCTTTGAAAAGGTTCACCGAGTAAATATTTTAAATAGAGCACATATATTTCTACTGATAATCCCATTGTAGATAAAATAATCCCGACCATTCCAAAAAGATGCAATGGCTGTTGAGTATAACGATTCAAAAACAAAATGGTAATAAGATCAAAAAAACCATGAAAAAGCCGGGCACCACCATATTTTGTTACGCCGAATTTTCTGGAACGATGATTGACAATGATTTCTGACACTTTGAATTTTTTCTGTCCAGCTAATGCGGGGATGTAACGGTGTCGTCCCCCATATATTTCAACCGTTTTTATTACAGAATTCCTGTAAATCTTTAATCCGCAGTTAAAGTCGTGAATTTTAACACCTGTCATCAAACGAGTAATAAGATTGAAAAACTTCGATGGCCAGCGCTTTGTCCAAGGATCATGACGGGTTTTTTTCCACCCAGAAACAAGATCATAGCCCTCTTCTAATTTTGAAACGAGATTAGGTATTTCTGCCGGATCATCCTGCAAATCTGCATCCATTGTTACAACGTAATCTCCGGAAGAATATTTAAATCCTTCAGCCAAGGCAGCTGCTTTGCCATAATTACGATAAAATTGAATCACTTTTGTATGACCGTCGGTATTTGACAACTCATTAAGTAAGTCAATAGAGCCATCGGAACTTCCATCATCTACAAATACCAATTCATAATGATCATATCTTGACAATACATGTGTTAATTCACCATGTAATTCTCTAATGGATTCTACTTCATTATAAACGGGAATGATGATTGAAATTGATTTCATAATTGTGCGTGAGGTGTCGATTCAGGTATTTGTTTAATTAAATGAGGGTAAGCACTTCCAAAATCTCTTTCGTCAAATGTCATTTCAATCGATTGCTTTTCATTATCCATTATTATGTAAACAGCCTGCAGACCCGAACCATCACTTGAAAATCTAATATCAATTTCAGATTCAGTCATGGAATTATTTGTATCTACTTTGAGTAGATTAATAGGTTCTATTCCCCAAAATATGGATACCAGGTCTATCGGTTTTAATACTTCAAAAAAGGGGAATCGTAAAAAAATACTTTCTGTAGAAAACCGTATATTTTGCATTATATCCCACGCTTCAACAGAATTGGGCCGCATAATCATCATCATGGTTTTCCTGCCTAACACATCTTTAAAATGGATAAATACATCCTCACCTAAACATGTATAGTCGAAATATAATCTGCCTCTAACGGGTCCTGATGAGATTAATGTTCCCTTCCCACGGCAAACAGAATATTTTTCCATCCATTGTCCCAAATCAATAGTCGGGGAAATAGACTGATCAGTAGATGCACAATTATTGAAGATGAGCATACTAACTAGTCCGATGGGAATTAGCTTAATCTGGAAATGCTTTATTCTTGAGTATGTCATTATTGCTGTCAAATTTATAGGCTTTACGATAGAATTGTAACGCATCTTCTTTACGATTCGAATGCATAAATACATCTCCCAAATGCTCAAGAACCACAGCATTATCTTCTTCTAATTCGATTGAATGCTGAATATAATTCAAGGCATCATCTACTTTTCCAAGTTTAAATAAAATCCAACCGTACGTATCTAAATACGCTGCATTTTTAGGAGCAAGTGTAATGGCTTTCATTGAAATTTGCAGAGCAAAATCCAATCGTTCATTTCTTTCGACCAAACTGTAAGCATAATTATTATATGCCTGAGCATCCGTACTGTCACTGTTGATTAGCTCTTCATAAAGTGCATCAGATTTGGTCCATGATTTCATTGAATCATTAATAATAGCCAAGATATGAAGAATATTTCTTGATTTGGGAGATATCTTTAAAGCACGGTTCAAATACACAAGCGCCTCTTCATTCTTCTTCTGCTGATAATAGGCATTACCTAAGAGATATTGAATTCCATATTCTTGATCGAACGAATCAGCTACTTCTAATAAAATTTCAACTGCTTCCTGATACTGATCTTTATTCATAGCTGCTAAAGCGCTATTTATATAACCTCTAGGATCGTTATTATCCAATTTTATGAGCTTATTGGCATAAACGTGTCCTGAATCAGGTTGATTCAGTTCAAGATATACTGTGGCAATAAAATGCAAAACATTTCCGTCCTGATCGTCAATTTTATAGGCTTGTTTAAAAAAATTCAGTGATTGATTCAATTGCTTCTTTTGAAAAAAAATAATTCCAGATTGGAACAGCCTGTCTTTGCTATATCCTTCAACATCCATAATTTTTTCGATGATTTCTGCCGCTTCATCATAGCGTTCATCCATAATGATCAAATCAGCATAGGCAGATAAATACTCTACATTACGGCCATCAATTTTTACCAAGCGTATATATATGTCTCTGGCTGTTTGCAATTTATTCGCTCGTAAAGCTAACTCGGCTGCTTTTTCCAATGCGTTTATCATTGCTTTATCAATTTCATAAGCCTCACGGAAGAGTTTGATAGACTTGTCCCATTGCAGCCGTGCTGCAGCTAATTCAGCTTGAGCTAACACATGTTCTGCCTGTTGAGGCTCTATATCTCGAAGAGCATTAAACTGTTTGTCAGCTTGATCATATTGATGGCGGATGATATATTGTTCAGCAAGCATTTTTCTGGCATCAATATCATATTCGTTTAATGATATAGCCATTTTTAAATTTTCTTCAGCTCGCTCTATTTTGCCGAGTTTCCAATACGATTCCGCTAAAGATATATGGATGCTGCCGGCTGTGGGATCAAGCCTGAGTGCATCTTGCAATTCAATAATCGCCATTGGGTAATTATTTTGACTTATATACAATTGTGCATCCATAAAATGTTTTAAAGCTTCAGGGTTTGGCTCTTGATTTTTTTCAACAATTTTTGATGCAGATTGATCAATGCTTGGCTCTGGCAATTGGGAACAACTAGCCATAAGTATGAATAAAATAACGGAAAAAATTCTGGATTTAATAATCATTATTGTTGGATTAAAAATCAAATATTGGAATTTGATTCATTTGTTATCGATTCATTTTCAGAAAATTCAGCAACAAGATTTCCTCCATTTGCTTTGGCTGAATACATGGCTTCATCGGCTTTGGCTATTAATTCTTTCAAGCTATCTGTATGTCTTGGAAATTCAGATAAACCACAGCTGATCGTCACGCGCGCATCGATATTATCCATCGTAAATGGAAAATTTGCAATTCCTTCTATAATTCTTTGGGCAACAGGAACGATTTTTTCAATATTTGTGTTGATAAGTAAAATACCATATTCCTCACCTCCATAACGCCCAACAACATCAATGTTCCTGACCTTTTCCTTAATTATGTTAGCTACTTTACCTATGACGTAATCTCCATATAAATGTCCGTAGGAATCATTGATGCGTTTAAATTTATCCAAATCTAAAATTGCAAAAACAATACTGTGTTGATATCGGTTTGCCCGGTTGATTTCTTCCATAAATCTGTCTATAAATGCTTTATGATTTAAAAGTCCTGTTAAACCGTCGTGCATAGCATTTTCATGCATTTTCCAGTATTGTTGCTGCCAGGAAACAATTGAACCGAATGTTAATGCGAGCAACTCCAACACATTTTTATCAGAATCACTAAAACGAGTTGAAGTCTGTTTTTCGATGGTTATGCTATATTGTACACTGTCATGGACAATTACAGGAACAGTCAAAATTGATTTGAAATCATGATTCTCCAAATCGCCTTCTTCAAAACGGCCGCTTTCATAAAATTCTTCATTCATATCACTTGATTCAACTGTTTCATGTGCGCGAAATCCTCGGCCGTGAATACTACGTTTTATAGAATATATTTTTTCCGGATCAACATCACCACTGTATCCGTCTTCCAAAACAACTTTATAGTGTTCTCCGTCCAATTGTTTAACTGAAATCGTCAATTTATCATAATTAAAAAAAGTTCGACAGAGATCACGAACCTTTTCATATAGTCCATTTACTTCGGATTGTATATCCATTGAGTTTAGTAAATTAGCAATCTGATAATGAAAATAATTATCCTGTGATAATTTTTCAATATTATCAAGTTTTACCATACTTAAGGAAACAAACCGTCCTAAACTTGTGAGCAAATTTCGGTCTCGTTCCTGTATCGTAGAAAAATGATCCGTCTGTACTAAAATACATCCAATAGGTGCATTTTTATATAGTACTCTCGCACCCAATATACATTCACTTCCTCGCCAAGATTCTTCTTCAAATAATCCATCCCAAGACTCACGAACATCCGTTTGCTGGAAAAGAACGGCCTTTTCTTGTAACAGTACGGTTTGTATGACTTCATTATCTGTTGGAATTGATCTCTTAAATCCTTCTTTTGTTGCAGATTGGATTTTCAATTGACTTCCGCTACTATCGAGCATATAGAACGAAGCTTTATATTTATCATTAATAGCCATAACCACACTAAATACCATTTGTAATAATTGTTCGTATTGATCATGTATATTTTCACGAATATCTAATCCGCGGTTGATAGATGAACTTTTTTCTTCTTTTTTTTCTTTTTCCGGTTCATATATATCATTATCTGATGTGGAAAATTGATATAAAATAACGATCAATAAACCGAAAACGATATAACGCAGAATGGTATATAAATCGCCTTGTGGATCAGGATAAACAAATAGTATAAAACACACAAATGCCAAGATGGCTGCGGTTGCTAATCTGTTTACGTTCATCTGAAAATAAAATCCTCGCTGTCAGAAACTACATCTTCAGCGAGGATATCTGGAAGGTCTTTAAGGAACAATTCCTAAATGGGGAAATGACTTTAAGGTCGCCTGTCTCCAACTAATTGAATTCTATCCTTAAAATCAGTTGTGTTAGGCATGTCTTCATCAACATGTGTAGAATCATCTTCATTTTCAGCAAGTATGTCATCATTCGGTTGAGTTGGAAGAATGGGTAAATCATCGACCTGTTGTTCAGCCATTGTGGGAGAAAATGTAGCTTGATTATTCGTTTCCGGGATGAATTCTAATCCCAGTAAAACAACTGCAACAACCACAACGGCGGATAAACTGGCCATTAATGGTGTATAACCAGCAAATGATCGGGTTGTTTTAACAACGGATTGAGCTTCTTTTTCTGCTGCAATGCGTTTGTTTAGATTTTTCATGAAATCAGTTGAAGTTGAAACTTCAGGCATTGATTTCATGGAAGCTATGACTTGCTTAACAGAGTCTAACTGTTGCATGGCTTCGGGGTTTTCATCCAGGTAAGTTTCAAAATCCTTACGCTGGGTCATTGAAAGTTTATTTTCTATAAAGTCGGATATTAAATCCTCAAACTGATAACGATCCATCTATATGATTGTCCTTTTGTTTATCTATATTCCTTAAGTGCTTGTTGTAATTGTAGTCTTGCACGATTTATTCTCGATTTCACTGTTCCCAGTGGAACGTCGACGATTTTACTAATCTCTTCATAAGAAAGTTCCTGAATATCTCGAAGAATTACGACCGTTCTGAAATGGAGTGGTAATTCCTGAATAGCTTTTTGAATTTGTTTTTCCGCAAAATGACCTTGAGCGGTTTCACCCGTTTCGGGTTCAACCGATGGAAGTTGATATTCACGTTCTTCTGTTCCCATATGACTCAAGTGAGTCACTTTATGACGTTTTTTTCTGCGTAATTCCGTTTTGGCGAGGTTGCCTGCAATCGTATAAATCCATGTAGAAAATTTGGCAATATTGCGGTAGAAATGACGATGCGTGTACAGTTTCATAAGAGTATCTTGAACGATATCCTCTGCTTTTTCCATATCGTTAACAAAACGGAAAATAAAGGACATTAATCGGTCTCTGTAGCGATTGACCAATTCCACATACGCCTGCTCATCCCCATCCTGAAAACGGGCAATGAGTTCTTCGTCCGTATAACGAAATTCCTCAGGCATGTTCAATGATGGCATTGAAGAGGAAGCGGGTAAGGAGTGATTCATCATTTTCACTGGTTGTTTTTATACATCTGTCAATGTCGCCCAACAGGGCAAGACCACTCTCGATTTCATGTTTTGTATACTTTTTCGCATGTTCAGGTAGTTTATTCTTAACTCCGTTGGTTAGTGGGATATAACCTCTGAACGATTGAGAAGTTCCATTATTCAACCGTATAAACAGCATTTCCTGAAAAAGCGCTGTCAGACTGGGGAGCAAGGAAATCATATCATTTCTGGAAATATAATCATTACCCGTCACTAATGCTTTTGCAAGATCTTTTCGCCCCACAGCGTTCAAGAATTCCCATTTTTGATATTCGCGATTCCAGCCGCTGAATTTTTGAACAAATTCCGGAGTCAGTAAATCTTCATCTCCTAAAGCTAAACATATTTTTTCTACTTGATTCGCTATATGGTAAACAGAATCTCCAGCCATATCCAGTACTGTTTGTACAACACTGGGTGGAGCTTCAATATTATGATCTTCAAAAAATTGTTTTGTCCAAGAACGCAATTGATTATCAAACGGTTTACGTACATCAACAGGTTTTAATTTTTTCTCCAATTCTTTTGATATTTTTAGTGATGTATAAAAATCATCCATAATAATGACAAGGAAATGATTTGGTGTGGGATTCGAACAAAATTGTATTAATTCATTTTGAGCTTTTCCCTTGATCTGTTGCGGATTGCGTAAAATAAAATATTTTTGACTGCTGAAAAGATCTGCTTGATTTATTCTATCCAATATTTCCTGCGAACTCAGATCATCGGGCATTAATAATTCTCGATGTGAAGTATCATCCCCAAAAATACTTATTTCCAATTTTTTAATAAAATATTCCTGAAGGAAATAATCATCACCCTTTAAAAAGTATATTTGATTTAATTCTCCTTTATTCAGTTTATTAAAAATCTCTTTTAAGGATTGCTCTTTCATTTTTTCTTATCCAACAAACTAAAGATTATTACAGCTAAAAATGCCAGTACAAAACTGACTAACCTCTCAGATACTGCAGAATGTAAAACATCAACATTTGCCCATATGATTGTTGTAAAAAATCCAGTCAAAAGTCCGGCAATAATTCCATTCCGTGTTGTTTTCTGCCACCATAATGTCAACACCAATGCAGGACCAAAGGCAGAGCCTAAACCACTCCATGCATAGCTAACAACACCAAAAATGTTTTTCCCCTGAATTTCCGATATTATTGCTATTATGTAAGCAAAAAGGCCTAAAATAATAATCGTAATCCTGCTCAAGGTAACCAGTTTTTTACTAGTCATTTCCTTGCCGAGATATTGATGAATAAAATCCTCTGTAATAGCTGAAGTGGACACCAGCAACTGTGAATCAGCAGTAGACATCATGGCAGCCACTGCACCGGAAATAAATAATCCTGCAACAATTGCAGGCAGCAACTCTTGGGCCAGCAACGGCATGGCTTGTTCCACGTCAATGTGTGTAAAATAATCTGGACCAAAATAATTCAATGCTACCAAACCTATTAAAAATGCACCTGTAATTCCCGGGATTGCCCAGAGGATAGCAATCGTTCTTGCTTGTTTTACATCTGAAGGGTTTTGTATGGCCATGTAACGAATGAGAAGATGAGGTTGCCCTAAATATCCCAATCCCCAGCTTAATCCGCCTAAAACCACGGCCAAAGCGGCAAACCCTTCTTTACCCATAGTAAAGGATGAATGAGTAGGTCCCGCTTGGGATAAGCTTTCAGCGAATGACATCTGGGAACTTTGCAAATCAATAAAACCGGCAATGGGTAAAATGATTAATGTTCCAATCATCAAAATCCCTTGGAGCAGATCTGTCCAAGCAACAGCAAAAAACCCACCCATGAGCGTATACGATACTATAACGGCTGCACCAATGGTAATACCGGTTACTGAATTGAAATTAAATAATGTTTTTAACACTTTTCCCGATGCATGGAATTGAGCTGAAACATAAAATGCAAAAAAGAAAGCTATAATCAATGCGGAAAAAAGGCGAATGATATTGGAATGGTCCTTAAAGCGACGGTGTAGATATTCCGGAATAGTTAAAGCTTGGTATTTTTCAGTTTCGGTACGAAGTTTTTCAGCAATCAAAAACCAAGAAGCAATTATACCAATCGTAATTCCAATCACAGTCCATACTTCTCCCAAACCCACTGCTATTGCAGCACCGGGAAGAGCCAATAGTAACCAGGCAGATTCGCCGGAAGCCCGCTCAGAGAATGCCGTTACCCAAGGACCTAATTTCCTACCCGCGAGAAGATAGTCTTCCTGTGTTTTATTCAGTTTAAACGTCCATATTCCCACAATAATGAGGAAAATGAGATAGAGAACAAAAATGAAACCGATCATGTCTTTTTTAAATGCTTAATGTTAATATTCCGATTGTCATACAATAAAGTCCGAACCAATGAAATTGTCCCTTTGATATCAATTTTAATAACCATGTAAGAGCAGCCCAACCCACAAGGAAAGAACTAAAGAATGCTGCAATAATTGTCCCGCTTGAAAAACTGGAAACGAATGCAGGATCAATATCAATTGCCGTTAATAAGCCCGCCCCTGCAATGGCTGGAATGGCCAGTAAAAATGAAAATTTTGCTGCTTTTTCCGGAGAAATACCCAACAGCATGGCAACTCCAATTGTTGCTCCTGACCTGGAAATTCCGGGTATAATAGCAATTGCCTGTACACAACCAATCAAAAATCCATTTTTCAGATTAATATTCGATTGCTGATTAACAAACCATTTTGTCATCACTAACCAAATTCCCGTTAGAATCAAACTGAATGAAACAGCCAAGGGATTTTCAAACAATTGGCTAATTTTATCTTTCATACTTAAACCAATCAATACAGCTGGAATAGTTCCAATAACGAGTGCTGACAGCATTATTTTACTCTCTGCCGATTTTATAGATTGAATCAGTTTCAGAATTTCTTTCCTAAAAACAACCAGAACACTGCAAAGGGTTCCTAAATGGACCAGGACTTCAAAGAAATTCCCCGGTAGAGATAAACCCAAAAAGTGTTGTCCTAATACAAGATGGCCGGAACTGCTGATAGGTAAAAATTCTGTCATCCCTTGCAAAGAACCCAGGATTAATGCATCAATAATATCCATAATAAGCTTATAATTTAGAGGGAACTAACTGGAATTAAAAGGCTACACCCAACCACATACCGCAATCATTCTACCTGCTTGTTTTCCATCCCTGCGATACGAATAGTATTTTTTTGGCTGACAACAGGTACATTCATCGAGATCAATTATATTTTCATTTTTAATTCCGGCATTCATTAATTGCTTTTTCACAACACCCTGTAAATCCAAAAATGATCTATCGCCACTTCCCTGAACCAAAAAATCATTCGAAAATTCGTCTGCCACTTCAGGACCAATTTCAAAACAGCATTGTTTTATTGATGGTCCAATTAATACCATTATATTGTTTTGACTTTCATTATAAATCTTGATTGCATGAATAGTTTTAGAAACAATTCCTTTAGCCGTTCCTTTCCAACCGGCGTGGACTAAACCAACCATTTTTGAATTTTTATCTAGAATAAATAATGGAATGCAATCTGCCACTTGGATTGATAATACAACATTTTCTGAATTAGAAATTATTGCATCGGTATCAGCTAATTCCCCTGGAGATTTACAATATTGAACTCGATGACCATGAACCTGTTTTGGAACAACTAAATTTTCACTATTTAATCCAATTATTTCAGCAAGTCGTTTCCTGTCTTCTTCACTAGAAAATGTGGAGAATCCAAGGGAAAATCCTGCCCGAAAATTTTTTTGAGAGAAATATGGACTTATATCAAGGTATGATTTACTGGTAACTGGCAATGAATTAGGGGCGCTGCTGTACGTGAAACTGGACTGTATCTGCACCAAAAGTGCCGAATGGAATAAAAGATCTATTTTCACATTTGAGTATATGCATGGTTGAATTGGTATGGCTATCAGGTGAAAAAGCAATGTCATAAACCATACCATCGAACTCTGTTTGTTCTAATTTGGTGATAAATTCAGTTCTGTTTGTTATTCCGGAATTGCAAATGGTTGTTATAAAACCACTCATGTCATAGCCAATTAAAAAATCATCATTTTTATTTTGGTTAGGAGAATCATCCTCGCTAAAAGCATTCTTTTGGGACAGGATAGTCATTCCTTCTAAATGGGGACCCACATTATCCCGCACTAAAATATCCGGTTGATTCCATGCCAAATTTCCCACAAGTTTTGTATTTAGATTATACATAGGCAATTGTGTTCCGATATATTTTAAATGATCCGGGTGAATGGGAATATAAAGTGCTTGAATTGTTGACAGAACTACTTTGGAAGAATCTTTTATTTTTTCTTCATTTTTCTCTTCTGTTAATTCAAAGTAGTCGTCAGTATTCACATCAAACAATGCATCAAGGCTGTCGAAGGACATTCCCAAAAATTCATCGTAGGGATTTTCAGGCGGAATAAGGTTAAACGCAATTTGCCGTAGCGATTGAAACTGCTTTTTCAAATTTTCAGGTTTTCCTGTATATCTT
>CEPX01006175.1_pt1 | contig 17378 bp, 36 predicted proteins | sample 361361 | NCBI WGS metagenome assembly CEPX01 (sample SAMEA2619974, study PRJEB7988) | marine metagenome | biome: marine biome (ENVO:00000447); feature: mesopelagic zone (ENVO:00000213) & marine oxygen minimum zone (ENVO:01000065); material: "saline water (ENVO:00002010), including plankton...
ATGGCGACCACGATCCATACGGCAAAACACCTACTTCTTTTAGCGGTGGGGGCGGTAAGATTCCTGAGGGAATTGCAATGACACTATTAAAGTGTGGTAACTTGCCAACTATTGAAGCATACGTTTCTTGTTTCAAAGAAAAAGTAAATTGGATTAAAGGTATGAAAGGTAATGAAAGACGTTTAGCATTTAAACGTGGCGAACTAGACGGTACTAGAGAAAATCCTGCAAGTTTCAAAAAACACGTTCAGCCAGTTATTGATAACGGCGAAGCACGTTTATGGTTCCATCATGGTATCTTACAACCAGACGGATCACATGCAGATGATCCAAACTATCCAGGAATTCAAATGGAAGCATTATTTGTTGAACTTCACGGTGAACAACCAGATAGTGTTTTATACGATGCATATAAACTTGCAAAATCATTTCGTGATGGTTTACAAAAAGCAATCTGGGTAAACAAAGGCAATCCAAACAAAGATAAACTTATTGCGGCTTTAGAAAAAGTAGCAAACAACCCTGAGTCAATTAAAAAGATTCAAAAGAAGGTTGGTAAGTATGAATGGATGCTTGGCGATGCCGGTGATGCACAAGTTGATACATTAATGACGTTTGTTACATCTGATGCGTTAAAAACTCTAGTGCAATTTAATACTGAGGCATTTGGTATTAAAGCAGTATACAAGTCAGAGTTAGTAGAATAATGTCAAACATATTAGTAATTACTGGACCTCAAGGTACTGGTAATCATGTTTTTAGTAAAGTCTTATCCATGCACAGCAATGTGCATGGCTGGGACCAACTATTACGTGAGTACTGGATTAATCACGATGCGGCACCGTTCAAAGATATTTGGAACACACCTGAAAACATTGACAAATATGACTGGACAGAACATGAGAACTATGTTCTTAGTGTAAGTGGTCCTTATGTCGATAAAGATAATGGTGTTAGACAAACAAAGTATCCTAACTACAAAGAAGTATTACGTAGACTTAATGAAAAAGGTAATTTGCAAGTTGGTATTATTGGCAGAGACCAAAATATTACTGCACAAAACCAATTACGTAAACGTGGTGTTGAGAGTTTGCATAATTATCTAAATAAGATTGAAGATATTATTGAGTATCGACATACGTTTTTAAGTGTTGAATTACTTTACATGTTTAGACATCAGTATGTTAAAAGTCTTGACAATGTATTAGATATTCCTGTAGATTACACCAATGAACGTTTGCACTATATACTTAATAAAGATCCAAATGCAAAGTACGTACACTATGTAGAGAAAAGTTGGCTAGATAGACGTAGAAACGATGTAGGACATATGATTGATGGGAGTCTACCTCATATAGAAAAGGATACTATATAAATGAAACACCAAACCAATTGGAACAAAACATTAGCTAACCCTGACGATTATTCTAGTAGTTGGGATTGGACAGTAGCACATAGCGAATATCATTTTGACGATACAATACAAGATAAGCCGGGCGATTGGTTTGACGTAATTGGTAAGTTTGAAGGTGACTGGAAAGAAGAACGTGATAGATTAGTCAATTCATGTCACCCTGTAAATTGGGCAACACGTAAACATTTTGCACAAAAGAAAAAAGATCCTGAAATGCTTACACAGGAAGAATATGATATTCAACAAGCAGGCGGCGATCCAAAAGGATTAATGCTTACTAACAAAAATAGTTTTGCAGATTGGGGAAAAGAATATCCAACACTATATAAAATGATGGATTATTTTCAACTTACAAGTGATGGTGTTAGTTTAGTAAAGTGGCAAGCACATGTACAAATGACTGGACAAATGTTTAATATGCATATAGATAAATTGTGGGATAGATGTCCACAAGATCCGGAACGTATTGTACGTATTACAATCATGTTAGATGATTGGAGACCAGGACACTTTTATATGTACGGAAATTGTATATATGATAAATGGCGTGCTGGAGAAGTACATGTATTTGATTGGAGTAATGTTCCACATTGTACTGCCAATGCAAGTAGTCACCCAAGACCAGTTTTACAAATGACTGGATTAAAAACAGAACGTACTAGAGAAATATTGGCAAACTCTAATCCAAACACTGTATTCACAATTTAATGTTAGTAAACACTAACACTAGTTTTGCACCATTGAAAAAAACATGGGTAGGTACTTGCTACCCTCCTGAATTTTTTGATTACATTAAAAATACCAAAGTACGTAAACTTACACAACAGATTTGCGAAGAAACACTAGAAGACTTAGAAACATTTAAAAATACATTGTCTCGATTTGATGTTAAGATTGAGCAACCAGACATTGTTCTAAATTCGCATGATGCAGAACATATGATTACTCATGGTAAGGAAATTCCTCGACCTCCACTAAGTCCTCGTGACAACTATCTTGCATTAGGAAACACTTTGTATCGATTTGCAAATGATCCTAGTTATGATAGACTGTTTAGTATATACAAACGTAATGGTGCTGATATATTTGACCCTTACAATGATTCAAACGAAGATTTACTACTATCTGATGATGAATATGATAGTTGGTGGAGTACTCTTGAATCAAGTAGTGATGAACTAACTAAGAAAAACATAATGCACCCATATCAAAAAAGTGATAGTGATAGACGTATTAGAACACATCTTTATCCTGCGGCTAGTGTAAATAGATGTGGTACTACTATAAACATAGAAAGTTTACCTCAAATGGTACAGGCATGGACCAAAAGCAAATGGAAAGACCGAGACATACATTTTTCACAAACAAATGGTGGCATGAAAGATGGAAGATTCAGTACACTGCGTAAAGGATTGATACTTGCACTACAAGATTTACCAAACTACGATAAAACATATCCTAATTGGGACGTTATTATATTGCCAGGACAAGGCAACTTAGCAATGAAAACAAAAAATAGTCTAAGTGGTCATGCACAAACAAAAGCCCGATATGCTGATACTTGGTACACTACAGGAGAGTTCGATACAGAACATGAAGATTATATTGACAAGTGGATTAATTATTGGGTAGACTATACTAGAAACAATATTGTAGATGTAAATGCTTTTAGTATTGATGAAAATAATGTTATACTAAATGGTTATAATGAACAATTATACTCTAAGTTAGAAGAATATGGTATTACTGCACATTTTGTACATTTTAGACATAGATACTTTTGGGATGGCGGACATCACTGTAACACTGTTGATATTGTAAGAGATGATAGTCCTATTGATTACATAACAGTGAATAACAAAAAAACAACAACTACAATAGAAATACGAAAGGAAGGCAAATTATAAAGTTGACTTTGTGATTTGTATTTGTTATAATGCTAGTAAGAATAATTAAATACGCAAGTGCAATTACAATATTGATTGCAATGAGTTTACATGTTGCAGGGATAACACCTTGGAATAGTATACTTCAATTATGTGGCGCGGCAGGTTGGTGTTATGTGGGGTATAAGTGGAAAGAGAAAGCAATATTACTTAACTTTCTTCCACAGTTTCTAATCATTGTACCAATGCTAATATGGATTTATTGGATTAGTAAGTAAGGAAATAAAATGACAGTAGGTGTAATTTCAGCAATACCAGAAGAATATTCTAAATTGCAGTGGGACGATGAACCCAAAACAGAAACAATTATCAATAAGATATTTCAGTTTGGCACTATGAATGGTGTGAAAGTTATTGCCGCAGAATGCGGTATTGGTAAAGTTAATGCAAGTATGACAACTGCATTACTTCTAGGACATTTTGGTTGTGATAGTATCGTATTTTCAGGTGTTGCAGGTGGGGTTAACCCCAAATACAAGATAGGTGATGTTATAATCGGAGAACAGATTATTCAACATGATTATGGTGCAATAGTTAATGGGCAGTTAATTAGTGCAATTCCAGGTAGTTTTCCTGGCATGGTTGATGAAGATGAAGATGTATCTTATAAGATGTCTAAAGAAATGAGAAAAGCAGTAGACGATGCTATAGGAGATTATGCACACTTTGGTAGAATACTAACAGGCGACACGTATCTTGCTTGTACAAGAACAAGAGAAATGTTCTATGAACAATTTAAAGCAGATGCAGTTGAAATGGAAGGAGCCGCTATTGCACAAGTATGTTGTAATTGGCATAAACCATTTGTGATTGTTAGAGTTCTAAGTGATTTAGCAGGCAACGAATCGCACTTTGACTTTAATGAATTTGTTGATGAAAGTTCTAAAAAGTCAGCAAACATTGTTAACAAATTATTACCAGTACTAGACGCATGGATGTAATCATAAATACAATGTTATGATAGAAAAGTTTGAAGATACACCTTTTGAGAAAAATAATCAATCTACAGTAGCAGATGATTTTTATTATAGAGTTTATGAAGACAAATGGCCAGTATGCGATGGTCATCTATTATTTGTACCTAAAGAAAATAGCGTAAAATTTATTACAATAACTTTACAAGCAACTGTCCAATATGGAGAGAAACTTGTGGAAGAAGGAAAGATAGACGGATATCATTTTGGAATGAATATGAGAGAGCCTGCAGGACAATCTGTAATGTGGCCTCATGTTCATTTTATGCCAAGAAAACAAGGAGACATAGAAGGGTTTCCTGGTAGTGTAAGATTTGCAGTTAGAAATGGTAGAGGTCCAGCATACTATTTAAATCACCCAGACTTCAAAGAAGAATATGCAGATTTACATCAACATGTTATAGATGAAGAAGGCTTCATACGAGATGAGTAAAACTTTCTGTATTGCTCCTTGGCACGATGTACATGTAATAACAGACGGAACTTTTAAAGGTTGCTGTGTTATGAGTAATGGTGAACAAGAAGGCAGATTGTGTAATAACGGAAAACCATTAACAGTTGCAGAAGCAGGAATTAAAGGTGCAATAAATTCAGATACAAGTAAACAATTACGTTTAGATATGCTTAATGGCAAATGGCATACTAATTGTAAACGATGTAAAGACGAAGAAGACTCTGGTATGCGAAGTATGAGACTTCTATATGAAAGTAGATGGGTTGATAATAAACAGTTTACTTTTGAAGATGCACAAAAAATAACAAATCCAGAAACAGGCGAACTATCAGAAGACCATACTCCTTTTTATTATGATATTCAATTAGGAAACTTATGTAATCTTAAATGTAGAATATGTAGTCCTATTGTTAGTTCTTCATGGATACCTGATTACATGAAGATGATGAAATTAGGTGATAAAGCAAAGATAAAAGTAAGAGACGGATTTGATATTGAAGTAGAACATTTACAAGGTAAAAAATATAATATAACTCCTAATCCATTTGCATGGGCAGAATCAGATAAGTTCTGGGAGCAGATGTCTAGTATTAAATCTAAAATAGATAGATTATATCTTATTGGTGGCGAACCAATGATGATACACAGACACTTTAAGTTTTTAGAAGAATGTGTAGAAAGTGGTGATGCAAAAAATATCATATTACAATATGATACTAATTTAACAAATATACCTCAGAAAGTTATGGGATACTGGAAAGAGTTTAAGTTTGTTGAAATAGGTTTTAGTATAGATGGTAAAGGCAAACAATTAGAATACATGAGACACCCTGTAAAATGGGATCACATGTTGAGAAATATAAACAGAATGGAAGAGTTTGCAAAACAAAATGATAATATAAAATTATACGATTCTGTAACTATTAGTATGTACAATGTTTTACATATACTTGATTATATTGAATGGAAAGTAAAAGCAGGATATCATGATTATAATTATCTATTCCAATATCATGACCAACACTTTGGTACACACCCATTACATGTTCCTAGATTTTTAAATTTAAGAACGATGCCAGCATCAGCAAAAATAGAAGTAGCAAAAAGATATAATGAATGGCGTGATAAAATGTTGCGTTGGTGTGATGATATTGATAAATGTAGACGAGGTCATTATTCATACAGAACAACATTAGATAGTCTTAGAAACGCAATCAATGGATTTGTTGATAATCATATTGCATTTTTTAATCAGAACGATAACTCTAAAGATATGTATAGATTTTGGAGTTTTACAAATGATTTAGATGAAGTAAGAGGTGAAAGTTTCAAAGAAGTATTTCCAGCAGAATGGGAATTATTCAGTGATTACAAAGAAAAACCTCAGTGGAAATTTCTACCTACAGAGACATTTTACGAGGAATAGTATTATACGCACTTAATATGAAAATACTGATAAATAGTCGTAGTTATCTAATAACTTAGGAGACGGACTATGATGGTATTTTTGATGAGATATTTTATAAAATGGGTAATTCAAGGGTGGATACTAGCCCGTATTGCAAAAAGAGTAAGAAAGTGGCTAGTTAAGAAATATAATTTAGAAGGAAAATTCAAAGAAACAGTAACGACTAAAAAAGATATCGATTGGAAGAAGATTAAATGGTATGCTGAATTAGCCAGTTACATATATAAAGAAAACGATGATATAAAGAAAAAATATAAAAGCATTGATAAAGATATCTACATCAATGAAATAAATGAAATCAAGTATTGCGTAATATCAGATAAAGCAAACCAATCATATTACATATCTATCAGAGGTACTAAGAATTCTCACAATGCAATGCAAGATATTAATTTCTTCAAAGACAAAAGTTTTAGATTACAAATAGAATTACACACAGGTTTTCACAGAACTGCCGAAATGATAGCAGATGATATCATGGGTAGATTAGATAAAACATGGGATGTAACAGTCACAGGTCATAGTTTAGGTGGCGCAGAAGCACTTATCGTAAGTTGGTACTTAGACTATGCAGGATTTAAACTTGCAGAATGTATCACATACGGTCAACCTAAAGTAACTGACTCACACGGAATAAGAAGTATGCGTGGTAAAATTAAACTTACACGTGTTGTGAATGAAACTGATGTTGTTGCATTAGTCCCACCAGCTGGTACACATAGACACAGATACGCACATGGTGGTACTTTAATCAAGTTATTAGACCATGGTAAATACTGTCACTTAGAAGAACCAGATAGTTTAAACTTTGGAGTAAACAGTTTCTGGTTGTTTGCGGCAAGAGAAGACTTTTCATTTTGGGAAGTAGGTAAAGAGTTACCAGACCATTACATGACAAGTTATATAGAGAATATTAATAAAATCATCAAAGACGGTGATGAAGTAAAATTCAATGAGAGACTAAAATGGATCGAAGACCACGGAATGTTAGGGGAGTTTACTAGAAATAAAAAGAAGAAAGGTAAGGGTAAAAAATGAAAAAAATAATTGAGATGGATCATTTGCAAAAAGCAGAATCATCTTGGTTCAAGCATTGGTATATGGCACTTTACTATAGTGGCATTGCTATATTATCGGGACTACTTGGCATAATACATGCTTTTATCCCACCACTGTTTGGATTTCTTCCATACAAGTTAGCGAAGAAAGTAACAGACGGTACAGAAAAAAACTTTCCAGGTTGTCTTATAGATGACAAAGAAAAGAAATAGGCGAAGATTATGTACGAGTACAGATGTAAAATATTAAGAATCGTAGATGGCGATACGGTTGATGTTGACATTGACTTGGGCTTTGGAGTGTGGATGCACAGAGAACGTGTTCGTATAATGGGCATTGATACTCCTGAGTCAAGAACAAGAGACCTCACTGAAAAGAAGTTTGGACTAGCGGCTAAAGAGTTTGTAAGATTTCTAATGCCAGTAGGTTCAAGTCAGATTATAATGACACACAAAGACAAAACAGGCAAATTTGGTAGAATACTAGGCGACTTTAAAATTTGGGATAAAGATAAAGAAGACTATGTAACATTTACTACAGTAATGTTAGATAATCATCATGCAGTCAAATACGACGGTCAATCTAAAGAAGATATCAAAGAAGCACACTTGAAAAACAGAGAATGGCTAATTAAAGCTGGCCAGGTAAAATTGGAGGACTAAACATGGCTTTTAAATTAAGTAAACGTAGTCTAGCAAGACTAGAAGGCGTTGATGAAAGAATGGTAAGAGTTGTAAAGACAGCTATATCAGTTTCTAAAATCGATTTCGGGGTTATCCAAGGGTTAAGAACTATTGAAGAACAACGAGAATTGGTAGCCAAGGGAGCATCGCAAACTATGAAGTCTAAACACTTAGATGGTTTAGCAGTAGATGTTATGGCATATATCGGTAGCAGAGGTTCATGGGAACTAAAACTATATGATGATATTGCTGATGCTTTTAAAATTGCGGCAGAAGAAGAAGACGTACAAGTACGTTGGGGTGCGGCATGGCATATTAGTGATTTACGTGAATGGGACGGAACCATGCAAGATGCTATGGACGCCTATATCGATTTAAGAAGGTCACAAGGGCGTAGGCCTTTCATTGATGGACCACATTTCGAATTAATGTAAAAAAATAAGGGAGCGTTCTGCTCCCTTTATTATTTCCCTTGACCGTTATATTTTTTATATTGTCTTCTTTTATTTTTATTTTTCGGTCTAGTTCTATTTGAATGTCCTATTGAAGTTCTTTTCTTAGGCCCTCTTTCGTGTGCGGTAGTGTTAGGATTATACCTCGCCATATTTCCTTTCTAGTAATTACCACTTCCTACAAGACCAATATCTTGCTTTAGTCTTTGGACCTGGATTATCACAGTTATGTCTAGCCCTGAAAGATTTTCTTCTTGCAGGATTAGATTTTTTAATCTTCATGTTTGGATCACCAAAGCTAACTTTGATAACATTGCCTTTATCATTCTTTACGTAAACCTTAAATTTCTTTACATCACCACGCATTGGTTTGTTTAGTTTAACTTTACGTCCTTGATACTCAGCTTCAAACATATCGTTTTCATCTTCTGAGAAAGCTAGATAACCAAATTCTTCATGAAAATCTTGGTCATCTTCAATCACAACTTCATTCGTGACAGTTTCGCTATTGATAGTTTCTTCATCACGTATTGCGTCAACTATAGAATCACGCAATCTTTTCATTTCTTTTGCTAGTTCGCTCATTATACTCTTCCTTGTCTACGTGGATCGCCCCATACTTGACGAGCATTTACACGTATAAATGGTTTGTTTGTTTCCTTATCGTTTGGATTAGGAATTGTTAATACTACATTACGCCCCTCTTTCCATGCTATTCTTTGGTTAAGGCTACGTCTAAACGCATATCCCGGGTCCTGTTTAGTTGAACTTTTCATTGGACTACCTACTATGCCTTTAGAGATATACTTTTCTCTAGATTTTTTCTTTCCCATTTTTATCCCTTACTTTTGTACAGTCTGCACATCGGCAACTGTCACATATTTTAACTTCTCTATACTCTCCACCGTCAATAGCATAGTCTTTAAATGTTGCATACTTAGGACCACCGCAGTGAGAAGTATGACCGCAATTCTGACAACAGGTCTGCGTAGTTTTTGTACTAGGCGACTCTATTATCATTTCTGGCATTACTTACTTCCTATGTAACCTGCTATGATGCCTATCAATCCTGTTAGAGCCATTTTCATAAGAGTGATAACACTTTCATCAACTGGTCTATTTTCTTGTAGTGCAACATAATAATCACCGATGATGATAACACCTAGTAGTACTAGTACACCAGCAACTAAAACACAAATTATTAAATCTTTTAAATTCTTTATCATGACATTACTTCTTTGGATGATTGTTTACGTTCTTTGCTTTTCCTCTTCTGTTCTTGTTAGGATCATTTTTTCTTTTTCTTTTTACTGCATTAGCGATTGCTTTCTTTCCACCACTTGCACGTAATGAAGCCGCCCTTGCTTTTGATAGACATTTTGGTTTACCTTCACCTGGTTTTGAGTCCCCACATTTACCAATACGTTCGCCTTTTGTATTGTAACGATCCCAACCGCCACCACCTGCTCCGCCTTTTTTACCTTTACCAAACCAAGCACGTAGGTCTTCATCTAATATACTTTCTTTTTTGATTGTTACATCATTGCCGTGTTGTTTACGTAGTTTGTGCCAAGCAGACCTAGCCTCATTTTCTTCTTTGTGTCTGGATACTTCTTTACCTTTAAGACTTATAATATAATCTTCATCTAGTACGCTTTCTTTTTTAACACAGTTAGGAACAGTTTTACCGAACATCTTTTTCATGCCCTTCTTTTCGTATCCCTTCCAGCACTTTTCAAAAAGTTTATTGTCTATCTCTGTAATTCTCATTTTACTTCTTCTTTGAATTGCCCCAATTTGAAGCACCTACTTTACGACACTTAACTAAGGCACCTGATGCATATGCACTAGGCCAAACTTTGTATCTTGATTTCACTTTATGATAACAAGCATCTTTCTCACCAGCCGCTTCATCGAATTGTTCTTCTGTCAATGCTTCTGATTTTTCAATGCCTTCCATTTGATAGTAATCATCTTCTGGTTTAATCTCTGGTGCGATTTCAACTGTTTGATTTACAATTTCTTCTACTGTATTCATATCTGCACCATCTTCAATATATAATGTTCCTTTGTTAAAGAAAGCATTTATATCATGTTGTTGTAGTGCATGAATGATTGCACCTTCATAACCTTCATCAATTTGTTCTTTTTCTTCTGATAAAAAGCCTTTTAGTTTTTCTTCTGGAATATGTTTTAATAATTCATCTATAGCAGTGTAGTCGCCCATTTTAACATCTTGCATTATTTGTGTAGCTACTTTTTTAAGTAACTCTAAATTGTGACCGTCTACATCTTCTGTTTTCATACCAGTATAGTCATTGTCAAGTTTTTGAAATTCTTCATAAGACATGTACATATCAGTGTCAGGGTCATAATACTTGCCTTCTTTTGGATCATAGTAAACTACTTTACCACTTAGCGTAGAGAAAGGACCTTCTAACCCATCACGTGCTTGATATTTTTCTTTATCAATAGATGGTAGAACTTTATAACCTTCTTGTATACTTTCACCGTCCATATAATCTGCGACAGTTTGTAAGTATTCTTCTGCTAATGTGATTTTAGATGCAACCCAACCCTCAAGACCTTCTTGTTCTGTTAAGTCTTTAAGATGTTTTGCGATTCTTACTGAACTTTTAACACTTGATAATAATTGAGACTTTGCCATACTAACTTCATGGTCTGTATGGTTTACGTCTTCTGCATCGTGTTCTACTACTTTTGTAGCATTCTCAACGATTTTTTTCCAATTTCTTATATCTGACATAACTATTTCCTTTAAAAAAACATTGACTTTTCTTAATGTTTAATATATAATGTATTTATCTTTATAGTTAACGGAGAAGCATGGAATGACACACGAATTCAAATTTAAATTCACAAATCGTGACCAATTCTACGGTATTGTCAGGCTCTTGAATGCAGAATGTGGCAAGGGTAATTGGACTATCAGAGGCAAGGTGTTGAAAGGTCTTAAACGTATTGAACAAACATATGGTACACTTATCGCTGGATATACACCATACGTTGAAAAAACAGTTGTTGTGCCTGAGAAACACAAGCACATAGAGTCTATGTTACTGTTTATCTATAAAGATGATAGTGTAAAGAATGAATAGAATAAGAGACTTTATATGGTGGTATAAACACTTGACTTCTCAGGGTCATGGATATATCATCTGTATAGATTATGCGTGGTACAATAGTAAACATTATGATAGAGACGGAACGTATAAATGATTAAAGATTCTATAGAGTTTGCTATAGATAAAAGACTTAGGAGAGAGAACATCACTCCTAAAGCCCTAGACTTGTACGAGTCTTGGAAAGATAGTTTCAAAGGACACAAAAGAAAAAGAGGTGTCTATGTAATATTTGATAATGATAATGTCATTTATGTTGGAAAGGGCTTCTTTACTGCACGTAATACTAGTCATTACAATAAAGCAATAAACAAAGCGAAATACAATCCAAAGGGTTGGATTTGGTTAAAAGAAAACTATAATTATAGTATTGACAACTGGCAGTTATATATGATAGAATTGGATAGTGAAGTAGATATAACATTTATGGAAGGTGCATTGATTAAAGATTTCATGCCCTTGGCAAACGATGAGGTATACAATGACAGGTAGAGTTGGTTTTGCATGTAAGTACATGTATGAGGATCAAAATCTAAAACCTAAACAACTTAAAGAAGTTCAACAACCTCTTAACTTTCGAGGTACCACTATCAAATGGTTACGTGAAAATCAATCACTATCACAAGAAAAAGTTTACGAACTAATCATTCACAACCTAGATGCTACAGAAAGACTCGTTGACTATGTAAGTAGTTTACCAATACAACAACGTATGTTACGACTTGGCAGTGATATGTTGCCAGCATATACAGAACCTACATTTGGGCATCTATCAAAAACAAATTACATTACAACAATCATTGCTGACCGACTAAATACCATTGGTGAAAAGGCTAGAGCAAACGATGTACGTTTGTCAATGCACCCTGGTCAGTTTTGTGTTCTCGCATCAGATAATCCTGATATCGTAGAACGAAGCATAGAGGAGTTTGAATATCATGTGGATATCGCAAGGTGGCTGGGCTACGGCAGAAAATTTCAGGACTTTAAAATCAACGTCCACATATCGGGTCGTCAAGGTCCAGAAGGCATCAAAGCAGTACTCCCACGACTCTCGCAAGAGGCGAAAAATTGTATCACAATCGAAAACGAAGAAAACGCCTGGGGTTTGGATTCTTGCTTAGAACTTGAAAAACATGTTGCACTAGTACTTGACATACATCATCACTGGTGTCACAGTGGTGGAGAATACATTGAGGTAAACGATGATAGAGTTAAACGTATTATTGATAGTTGGCGTGGTGTTAGGCCTGCTATGCATTATTCTGTTAGCAGGGAAGATTATATCACGGGACATAGAACGGACGTTAGACCAGATTTTCAAAATCTTCTAACGCAAGGTTACAAAAAAGCAAAACTTAGGGCGCATTCCGATTACATGTGGAATACGGCTGTAAACGAATGGGCAGGCACGTTTCGTAAAGACTTTGATATCATGGTCGAAGCAAAATGTAAAAACTTGGCTAGTATCCCATTTGAGGAGGAAACACGATGACCTATTACTTAATGGTTGCACTTATGACAGTTATAAATGTTGAAGAACAAAAATTTGATAAATCATTGTATGTATTTCAGCAACCATATTTTTATGACATGCAAGAATGTATCGAACATGTGAACAATGATTTAGATACTATCTTTGCTCATTTATATGTAAACTACGGACCAGCCGCTCAACCAGACCAAATATACTGTGTTGACTCTGCGAAGTTAGAAAAATTTATGGCTGATAGAAATAATTTTGAAAAGAAAGATGAATAAAGAAACAATTATATATACAGACAAAGAAAGAATATGGTGTATGGGTGAGGACTTAGACCACCCTAAAGTATTTTATACTGTACCTGAAAAGGGTACGGTTACTTGTTTGTATTGTAATATACAGTATACCAGAGACAAACAATATCAAAAGAAAGAGAGTTAATATGAAAAAGTTTGTAGTAGATTGTTGGAATCATGTAATGGACGCAGAAGTAAATCCATTGAGACATATTCCAGACTTACAAGTTAGACATATGATAATGCAAGTGTTAGCATTCATGTGGTCAGGTGTTTTCGCTATTGCTATTGCAGATAGTGTTTTGGCATTTGGTATCAGTGCCGTTGTTCACATACTTTTTATTGGCGCAGTTGTTGTAACTGTTGGAACATTTAAAGTAGCAGAAAGACAACCATGGCGTTTCGGTTCATATCATTCATATGGAAGAAGTAGAGGTTACGTTGTATACAGGGACGCACAAGGTAATCCTTATAAAGTGCCATTGGATAAAGATGATCCTGGTGGAGAACATGAATGAAATACATCGATTGGGTTAAAAGAAGGATAAGTAGTTTAACAGATAAAAAAGTTATCGACTTTCCTGAGACCCATGAAATGATAGAAAGAAAAGTAGTCACGGAACAAAGAAGACAAAAACGAAAAACAAAGCATGTTTCGAAAAGGAAGGGAAGAGTAGACCATAGAACTAACAGACCTGGAAAGAGAAAATGAAGAAACATGAATTACAGAAACAGAAAGAAAAACTAGAAGAAGTGATTAGAGTTTGTGAAATAGAAAAAGTAGCAGATAAAATAATTGAAATTCAGCGAAAAAGACTTGCTGAAATTCAGGAGAAGTTAAATGAAATCGTTTAATATAGAATTAAAAGTTGGTGACAAAATTAATCTTGGCAGATTCAAGAATGTTCGTTCAGAGATTAAAGATATAAAAGTTGATGAATATGGACAGCCTGTTATCGTTACTACAAAAGGTGAAAAGAAAGCACTAAGTTTTAGATTGATAAAGTTAGATAAAGCATGAGAGCAAATTTAAAACAGTTAATTGAAATTGCAAAAGAGTCCACTATATCAGATCCTATTGATTGGGATAAAATAAACTTGAACGAAGATACAGTTTATGAAATGATTGGTCTTAGTGTAATTGAAATGATGGCTAAAATTGAAAACGATAAAAACCGGGACGTATTATTGGCGGCTTCAATACTAAAACTCACAGTAGAGAACTTTGCATTGAATTTAAAAGATAAGGTATGACGGATTTACAATTACATTGTTGCAAGAATTTGAACATAATCAGAGAAGAAGTTAAATTAGAACGTAATGGTTTTGAGTTTAAAGTACATATTACTTATTGCACTGGTTGTGGTTCAATAAAACATGGAACAACAGGAATACAAGATGGCAAAAAAGTACGCAATTAAACTACGTGCATTAGATGGAGACTTTATCTGGATAACAGAAGATACAAAGAATTGTATGGACTTGCGTATTCAGTTGTTCGATACAAAAGCAGATGCAGATAAGTTTGCTGATATTTGGAGAATAAGAGGCAAAGAAGATATGGTAGAGGTAGTAGAATACAATGGCTAAAAAATACATACACGTTAACCAACATAAGATAAGAGCAAACAAAAAGCATGGCACAAATGAACCAGTAATAACAATCAAGCATGGTAAAACAAATACGTATTGTCATGAAGTTAAAATAAATGGCGACTCAGTTATTAGATATGGAGGTAATGATAAACCTCTTCTTTCTTGTGGTGCTAGAGTTGTAATTGAAACAGAAGCAGAAATCGAGGTAATAAAGTAATGCAAGAATGGATGTCACCAATTCGTAAAAAGTATTTTAAGATTATACAAAATCTTACAAACAATGCTGATATATTCAGTAGAATGTATACAGAAACAGGTGACAAAGGTGCCTTGAATGCATATAATCATTACGTAAAAGAAATTAAAGATATTAAAGAAAAAATAAAAACACAAGAAGCAAAGGATAACAAGTGACACGATGGTATGATTACATAGCGGCATTTTTTGTTGCTGATATGATATTGATGAATGTAAAATTACTACTAGTTGCTCAAAATACTGTTGGTATAATCTTTGCTATTTTTGGTGTTTATGCATGGTGGTATATTTGGAATGACTTTTATACCAATTTTAGAATCAAACAAGAAATGGGTAAAAGATGATTTTAGTTGTTGGTTGTGGTTTTGTAGGAGAAACAGTAGCAAAGTCACTTGAAGAAAATGATATAGAAGTAATTAGAATAGATCCAAAATATAACGACAACAAAATCTCAGACTATCCTGATGTTAAAGATGCCATAGTTGCAGTTCCTACTCCTACAGTAGACGGAAAATGTGATGATAGTATTATTAGAACTGTTTTACAAGAATTAGGTGATAGAAGAATACTACTAAAATGTACAGTAGCACCTGACTTGTTATCAAAGTATCCTGACAATGTAACATACTGCCCTGAATTTTTAAGAGCAAAAACATCTAAACAAGATTGGGATAATCAAAAATTTATGGTACTTGGTGGCAAAGAAATGGATTGCTATTTCTGGTCACAGACGTTTTCGTATTTGGGTATTGACTTTATGCAAACTGATAGAAATACGGCTAGTATGGTTAAGTATGTTCACAATACTTGGTTAGCAACAAAAGTAGCATTTTTTCATGAAATATTTTCTAAACTTGACAAATCTTACAATCATGATAGTATGATAGAAATATTAAGCATGTTTGAGAACATTGGTCCTAGTCATATGCAGGCGCCTAATGATGAAGGTAAACTTGGTTATGGCGGTCATTGTTTTCCTAAAGATACACAAGCATTTTTAGAATACTCAAATAGCGAAATATTAGAACGAGTAATAGAAGTTAATAATAAATTGAGGGACAAATGACAACACACGCAACAATCGACTTAGAAACATTAAGTACGAAACCAGATGCAGTATTGCTAACTATAGGTGCAATTAAATTTGATCCCTTTACAAGTGACCCACCTTATAGCGAATTTTATTATAGAGCAAATGTTGATGAACAAACTGCAATAGGCAGACATGTTGAAGAAGGCACTTTAGAATGGTGGTCTAGACAACCTGACGAAATTGTTAAAGAAGCATTGTCTGATGAAAACAGACATCCAGTTAGAGAAATTTTAAAAGAACTAAACAAGTATCTTGTTGGTGTAGATAGAATTTGGTGTCAGGGTCCTGTATTTGATATTGCAATATTAGAAAATTTATATAGACAATTAGATATGCATTGGAATTGGGCGTTCTATAATATTAGAGATAGTAGAACTTTGTTTAGTCTTATGCCAAGAGACCCTAGAAAAGATATAGAATTTGCGGCCCACAACGCATTAGAAGATTGTAGGATTCAAAGTATCTGTGTCCAGAAAACTTTGAGACACTTAGGTATTACTCAGTAATTACCATCTTCCTTGGCCTTTACCTACAAGCCAAATAATAAAACCAATGATTAACGCCATTACAGATGCAAGTGCTATACCTATAGTCCATTCTAGGATTTTTTGTTTTCTTTCTTCTGCGGCATAAACTGCCGCTTTGCGTTCTCTACGCATTCTTGCTTCTATTTCAACGATTTCTTTCCATGCTGAAGGCCCATAAAACAAACTAATATGAGAACGTAATTCTTCACGCATTTCTTTTGCCTTTTGTTGGTGTCCCCAAACCTCTAAGGCGTTCTGTTCAACTTGGCTTGCACCAAATATCTTCTTAAACATTGGAGGATTTTCTGCTTGTCTGTGTGCAAAATCTAAATCACTCATTGACGTTGCCCACGTTTGTAAGGTGCCTGCCATGTCATGCAAACTTTTACCTGTGTCTATAGCCGATTTGATGCCACGATATGCGGCGGTTGCCATTCCTATGGCGGATACTGGATCTATCATCACCCTCTCCTCATCCGTACTCTTTGTTATTTATAAAAAAACTTGACATTTGGTATCTTTGGTGTTATAC
>CEPX01062898.1_pt1 | contig 17357 bp, 20 predicted proteins | sample 361361 | NCBI WGS metagenome assembly CEPX01 (sample SAMEA2619974, study PRJEB7988) | marine metagenome | biome: marine biome (ENVO:00000447); feature: mesopelagic zone (ENVO:00000213) & marine oxygen minimum zone (ENVO:01000065); material: "saline water (ENVO:00002010), including plankton...
TCGTATAAGACATTGCTGCATTGGCATAAGATTGATCATTTGAGCAGGGCTGAAAAAAGGGAGTTTGTTAGAAAGACTGGAGAGGCAGAGCTTCAGATTATAAGAAGAAGCTATAATGTTCCTCCGCCTAAGGGAGAGAGTGTTAAGATGGTGGAGAAGAGAGTTAATTCTTTTATTAAGGATTTGTTGAAGAAGATGAAAAAAGAAAGAATTAATGTTGCTATTTCTGCGCATGGGAATTCTATGAGGCCGTTTAGAAAGTATTTTGAGAAGTTGACTATAAAAGAAATGATGAAATTAGAGAATCCATGGGATGATTATTTTGAGTATGAAGTTTGATTATGCTGCTTCTTCAAGAGATTCTTTAGTTCTATAATGAGGAACGTTTACTAATCCTGGCTTGAATTCTTCCTTTTCAGGTTTATGGATATTACAAGTAATATCACTTTCAGGTGCCAAGTTATGCTTCCTTTGAACATAATTTTTTACTTTAGATAGATCATCTTCTACAAGAGTGTCTTTAAGATGCTGCTGATTTCTAAGATTTTCATCAATTATTTTGCTGACATAACGAAAGTTTCCTTCTTTATCTATACTAAATGCAACTGCCTTATCATTAATTATTGCCCTATAGATTGTTTTATCTCCATAATTGATTTTGTAAATGTTAGGATTCTCACATTGCTCAACTGAACCTTTAGAGAAGCCTTTAGGAGGGACAAATTCTTTATAGGTAGAACTCAGTTCATAGGATGGAACATATATTTGTTCTCTTGCATGTGATATTCTGTCCTTATCTTTTGCTTTTATAGCAGCAAAGTATGCATCTTTATCAATTCTAGAGCCTGAATAGGTATATTTAAGCCTTGGCTTAGGAACTATATACAGCTTTTCTCTTTTTTCTGCTATTTGTTCTAATGTGTCCATTTTATATAGAAGAAAGCGAAATCCCTTTTTAAATGTTTCTATTTTATCCCTTAAAAGTAGTGAATTGTAATGAATTATACACGTCATCAACTGTTATAGATTTCATGCATTTGTTGTCATTACAAGCAGATTTCCTGTGATTGTAAGCAGAGACACAGGGGCTGCAGATTAGGTCTGAGTGGATTAAGGTTATATTCCTGCTTCTAGGAAGGTAACATACAGGGGTTTCAGGGCCAAATAGTACAATGACCTTTATTTTTGTTAATGCAGCAAAATTAGGAGGACCGGAATCGTTGCTTATTAGGACATCTGAGAGGTTGTATAGGTCAATGAGCTCTTTTATGGTTGTTTTGCCTGTAAGGTTTATGCATCTTTTGTCATTAATTGCCTGGCTTATCACTTTTGTGTCTTTTTCTTCTGATTTTGTGCCTGTTAAGATGATGTAATCTGAAGTATCCTTAATTATTCGCTTTGCAAGCTCTGTGTAGCTTGTTAAAGGCCACCTTCTTAATGGCAGCAGCATGCTCCCATTTGGGTTTAGGATGATTATTTTCTTGGTTTCATCAAATTCTGAGTTTATTTCTTTTATTTTTTTTAGGATGTTATCTTTTGAGGGCTTGTCAGAGCTGATTAAAGGAGGGTAGAGGTTTTTTAGCTCTAATTTCTCTTTTAATAATGGAATTTCAGCTCTTGATTTGTCAATTGCATGAATACAAGCTAAGAAGTTTAAGGAGATATGTTTTGTGTGGTTGTAGAGCATTCTTTTTGTCTGGAAATTGCCTCTATACAAACCTTCCATGTAGAATTTGTTGAAGCCGATTATGTCTTTTGCGCCTATCATATAACTTAATATTGAACTGAACCTTGAGAATAGCTCTAAATCGATGATTACATCAAACTTTTTTAGCTGGAATGTTACTTTTAAGACGTCTATAATCATTCCGAAGAAAGATTTGTTGGTGATTGTATGGATGTTTTCCTTTTTTATTAATCCCATTATTTCAACTATTTCTGACATCTCTTTGAACATTAAATAATGGATTTCTGCTTTTGGATGGTTTTTCTTTAGCTCTATAATGGATGGGGCAACTGAGACAGCGCTTCCCATTTCAGAGATTTGTATGAATAGGATCTTTTCTATCTTGCTTGGCTTTCTTTTGAATGGTTTTGTAAGAAGGTTTATTCCTGAGAGTAAATAGCAGATAGGCACGCCTATGTATTTGTCTATTTTGCGCATAGAGTTAATGTTCATTTTAGTGGTTATTATCCCTGTTTTGTTTATAAAATTTCTTATAAATGGTTGATTTCTCTTTGGATGAAGCCCTATAATAGATAAATATAAATAAAGACGGTATTCTATATTCATACTGATGAAGAAGGTTAAGATTGCTATTTCAATGGATAAGGATTTGCTGGATGAAGTAGATGGCAAGGTGGATGGTTCGTTCATAAGGTCAAGGAGCCAGGCTATTGAATTGTTTCTTGCAAAGGGGTTGAGAGAGCAGAGTATTACAACAGCTGTTATTCTTATTAAGAAGGATCAGCATAATGTTTTGCTGAAGGATGTTAATGGCAAAGAGTTGATTACAAAACATATTGAGTTTTTTAAGAGTAATGGGATAAAGGAAGTGTTTATTGTTACACAGCATAGCCCTTTGATTAATGATGTGATTGATTTGACTAAGGAGATGGAGGTTAGGGTTTTTGAGAAGGAGGCTAAGGGAAATGCTGAAGCGTTGGTTGCAATTAAGGATAAGCTGAAGAAGAGCTTTGTGGTTATTAGCGGTGATACTTTTAATGAGTTTGATTTAAAGAAGATGGTTAAGAAGCATCTTGAGAATGATAAGTTGATGACTTTGGGGTTGATGACTAGGGAGAAGACTGCAGAGTATGGTAATGTTGTGCTGGATGGTGACCTGGTTGTTGATTTTAAGGAGAAGCCAAAGGAGAGTGTTTCAAATGTTGTGAATGCTGGCATTTATGTTTTTAAGCCTGAGATTTTTAGCTTGTTTGATAAGAATACGGTTTCACTTGAGAGAGATTTGTTTTCTAAAGTTGCAGGGATAAAGCAAGCTGTAGGATTTTTTACACATGGAGAATATTTGCATATAGAATGAATTACTGAACTTCAACAGAACTTCCTATACTCTGACCAGGCATGCCTTTCTCAAATAGAACTTTTACTGCACCTGAATTTCCGTGCTCTTTTGTGATTTTGCCCTTGATTTCTTTTCCTGCAGGGCTTTTCCAGGTTACTGTTTTGCCTATTAATTCTTTGGCTTTGTCTTTATCGCTTATTCCTTCAGCTTTGATTATCATCTGGTTGCAGGTCTGTGTGTGCCTTCCACGCCTAAAATTTGCTATTACTGCTTTCATATTCTGAATAATTGATTATCAGTTTAAAAACCTTTCTTAATCTGAACAAAAATTTTATAAATAAGGTAAAATAATGCTTATAATATGATTAAAGATATACATGAAGTGAATGCTTGCCCTGATTGCGGCAGCTCAAACATTATACATAACGACAGAAAGCAGCAGGTTATCTGCAAGGATTGCGGGCTTATTTTTGAGCCGTTATCTCCAAAGGATGAGAGTAAGTTTGAGAAAGCGCATGGCATGAAGTAGCATTATGTATGATTAATTCTTTTTTATAGGTTTACTTCCAATTAACTTCCACTTGATCTGTTCTCCAGTGAGGTTTGATGTCTATGGATTCTATGTTTTTGGAGGCTTTATCCTTTTCTAAGATGCCTTGCCAGGCTATCATTAATGCGTTGTCTGTTAGGACACCGTTTGAAGGGATGAAGCATTCTGCGTTTCTGTCTTTGCACATGATTTTTGTCATTTCCTGGAGTCTTGTGTTGCAGGCTACTCCGCCGCCTAATAGGAGTTCACTCTTTTGGCAGTGTGCCATTGCACGCTCTGCTACTTCTGTTAGCATTGCAAAGACTGTTTCCTGTAAGGAGTATGAGAGTTCTTCTTTTGAATAGTTGTTGCTGTCTATTTTGTTTTTAAGGTTGGTGAAGATGCCGCCTACTGAGATGTCCATGCCTTTTACTGAGTATGGCAGTTCGATGTAGTTGGTTGTTTTTTCTGCTAATTCCTGTATTTTAGGACCACCAGGGAAGCCTATGCCTATGTATCTTGCAAAGGTGTCTATGAAGTTGCCTATGCCCATGTCAAGAGTTTCACCGAAGATTCTGTATTTTTTTCCTTCATAGGCTATGATTTGAGTGTTGGCACCGCTTACGTATAATAGGACTGGATCTTTGCAGCCGGTTGTGAGCTCTCCTATGCTTAGATGGGCTATGCAGTGGTTGACGCCTACTAAAGGAAGGTTGTGTTTTTGGCTTAGTTCTTTGGCTTTTTCCATGCCTACTACTAAACATGGTGGTAAACCAGGTCCTTGACTGAAAGAGATTAGGTCTATGTCTTTTAAGGTTAGGTTTGCTTCTGTTAGAGCATCTTTGATTACTTTGTCTGCTACTTCGATGTGATGCTCTTTGGCTTTGGTTGGATGAATGCCTTCTTTCTCAGATGTGTAACTGTCTTTAACGTTAGATAAAGCTTTTCCATTGTTATCAATGATGCCTACACCAAAGGTGTGAGCTGTTGATTCGATTCCTAAGCATATCATTTTATTGTATTAAAGGGCGATAGGGGAGAAGCCCACCAAGGGTCTTGTTCCTTGATCCCGAGTAGGACGTTCAATCTACGGATTGAAGTCCCACGAAAAAGGCGATAGGGGAGAAGCCCACGTAAGGGTTTCACCCTTACCAACCTGTGGTCTATTTCGAGCTTCACTCGTAATAGCCCGACTTGAATGCACATTGGTAATATGGAGGGTATAAAAAAGGCGATAGGGGAGAATCGAACTCCCTTCATACGGACCACAACCGTATATTCTACCATTAAACTACTACCGCCATATTGAAAGTTAAGAAATCTTTGCTATTTAAAAGCTTTGCTGCCTGTGCTTGTATACAGTGTGGTATAGGATGTATGGCAGAAGGAATATTACTGTGTAGAATATTCCCATGAAGAGTGGCACCTGAATGCTGAGATTAAACCTGGTTAGGAAGTTGTTGAGTACTCTGGTTATTATAAAGAAGTTGATGATTGTTACAGCAGGAAGTAATGAGCTGATTAGGATATGGTGGTGTGTTTCAAGGTTTTCTATGTCTCTTATCAATATTTCGAATAGTAAACCGAATGAAAAGCCTAAGATTCCTATTATAAGATAGTATCCCCAGCCTTTTAAGAATAATAAAAGAGGTAGTAAGGTGAATAGTATTGCTATGTTTCCGATTATTGCAACTATTAAGGCTATCCAGTATACTGATGCATCAAGGAGTTTAATGTGCTTATGTTTTTTTTGTTTTCCTGCTTCAATTATTTTTAGAGTTTTGTTAATCTCGTGATGCTTCCAGCCTTTTTTTAGAAGCTTTTTGGTTAGTCTTTCAGACATTTTATTCCTCTTCTTTTTCTCCAATTATTATCTTTTTGACATAATCATTGTATCCCTGTAAAAGGTTGTAGTATTCATAAATCTTTTCAATGTCTACTTTCATTTCTTTTCCTTCAAGTTCAAGTGTCATAGTTACATGTTTCCTGAATTCTCTGGATGCTTTGTATTTTTCTATTTTGTCTACTTTCCTTAACCAAGTGTGAAGCATAACATTCTTTAGTATAAATTCATCTTCTTTGAATAATTCCATGAGAGTTTCTCTTTTTGAGACTGGCGTAGAAGGTATTTCAAGAATTTTCTTGTTTTCTTTGGAGTAGAGTAAAAGCGCTTCATTTAATAAATCATAAGAACTGATTATCCTTTTAATTGCATGCTTGATCATGTCTACTGTTCTTGTGTATTTCAAACTAACATAGACTAAGTGGTCTACACGGATTAGTTCTTTTCTTGCTTCTTCTAGTGTTTCTAACATTTTATAAGTGAAATATTTGTTCGTTCCTGCTTATGACATTGCCGGTTTCATTGATGAATGATTTTGCTTCAGTGACATACCTTTTTATCTGGTTTAGATCTATTGTCTTGACCCGATAGTTGCTGGAGCATATTACGAACCTGTCTTTTCTTACGAATTCAACAGGGCTTTTCTTGTGCTCAACGATTATGTCTTTTATTTCTTTTATGATATTTATATGTTCTTCATCAAAGCAGTATTTTTTTACGCATTCATCTTTAAATATGCTGAACCTGCTTTCAAAGCTTTCATTGAAAGGAGGTATTGTCTTGAATAGTTTTTCATAGTGTAGTACTGAGCTCATTGCATAGGACATTGCAAGAAACACGTTTTCCATGATCGAGAGCAGGAGTTTTGTGTCGTTTATAAGAGGGTATGTCATATATAGCATGTGGTCAGCAACTACCAGTTTTTTTCTTGCTGCTTCCCTTAACTCCTGAAATTTCTCCATATTATATTTATAAATAACTTATATGTTAATAAATTTTGTTATTATTTTACTATGATTCCCTGTTCCTAATAGAATCATTAAGGATATCTCTTTCATAGAGCATGTCGTATAATTTAGAGTTTAAATTCTCTATGATATCGTATGTTTTTTCACCCATTTCATTAAGACTTTCCATATCTTTGATCATTTCTGATAAGCCTTTCATCCTTTGAGGTAAACTCTCTAATCTAGCTTTTATTAATCTCAGAGGGATTATATAATCGTCTTTGTCAGGATATTTGGTGGATATAAGAATTTCTTTATCAATAGCGTTAATATGTTCGCTGTCAAAGACTTCTTCTGCTTCTAATATTCCGTATTGAACCATAAGAGAAGGTTCTCTCATCCTGAATTTTCCAGGCTTGATTAGCCTTAATCTTGCAAAAGATTCATCAACTAACCCAGTAGAATAAACATAGTCCATTTCTTCTGCAAAATCTCTTTCAAAAGATGTTTTCTTGTCTAAATAATGATTTATCTTTTCTCTGCTTTCAGTGATTTTTTCTTCTGTTTTCTTGATTTCATTCAACTTTTGAGAGAGTGTTTCTTCTAAAAGAGTATCAAGGTTTTTTTCTTCTTTAAGAGAGTTATATTTAACCAATAATTCATCATATTGGGAGTTTAAGTCTCCTAATTGAGCTGTTAGCTTTTCAGATTTACTTATCCAGGACTTGTAGCCATTAGGTATTTCTGAAAAAAGGTATCCTATATGCTCAAATCTCTTAAAAATAGTGCCCATACGGATTCTTTTGTTATCGTAAAGCTGTTTTACTTTAGTTAAAGGTAGTTCATTGTATCCTTTATTCATTAAATCAAATGATGTTGCCATTTTAATAATATAGGTAGAATTGAGAGTATTTAAAGGTTTTGATTTTTACCACCTCAAAGGCATAACAAACGGCAACAAAACCTTTATATATAAGAGAGTCTTATAATGAGTAGATTAAGTTAGTAAGAAAGTAAGATTCGAATGAAAAAACCAGAGATTACGTCACTGTCATCAAGAGGACAGATTGTAATTCCTCAGCAGATTAGAGATAGCCTTAAGCTCAAAGAAGGAGAGAAGTTTATGGTGATGGAAGAAGGGGGCATAATCATACTGAAGAAGCTTGAATTGCCTTCTTTTGAAAATATTCAGGAAGTTATCAATAAAGCAAAGGGAGAGGATAAAGAGTAAAATGGAGATAGGATTAGGAAATTTGATTGGATTGTATGGGCTTTTGGCATTGATACCTTTGATTATATTGTATTTAAGGAAGCCAAAGCCAATAGATAAGATGATTCCTTCACTTATGTTTTTGATGAGTGAGAATAAGGCAAGAAAAAAGTTTTCTTTTTTTAGGAATCTTGTTAGGAATCTTCTTTTGCTTCTTCAGATTTTGATGCTTTCTGTGCTGGCATTGTCTTTGGCAGAGCCTTTTGCAGATCTGCCTCTTAATGCTTCAATTAATAATAATGTTATTGTGCTTGATGGGAGCGCTAGTTCACAGACAAGGTTGGGGGATTCTACAAGGTTTAATAAGATTGTTAACGAGGCAAAGAAGTATGTTAATAATAAGGTTTCAATCATTTTGGCTTCAGATATGCCTGTTACGCTTTTGGAGGATGGAAGCAAGAGGGATGCATTGGCTATATTGAATTCTGTGAAACCGACTGATACTACTACTAATATTGAAGGGGCTATGATGGAAGCAGAGAATGTGTTGAAGAAGGAGAAGGGGAATATTTATGTTATTAGCGATTTTATTACGACTGAAGAGAGTGACCAGCCGTTTAAGGCAAAGAGGTTTCTTACTGCGTTGAGCCATAATGTTAAGTTTGTGGAGGTTTCTTCTAAAGCGGATAATGTGGGGATTGTTGATCTTACTGTTAATAAGTATGAGACAAAGGTGTATGTTAAGAATTATAATGATGAGAAGGTGAGTGTGCCTGTTAGGGTTATTGTTGATACTACTATTGTAAAGGAGGTTATTGTTGATGTGCTTCCGGATTCTATAGAGACATTGAAGTTTAAGACTGAGCCAGGGGTTAGCAGGATAGAGCTTGATAGGAAGGATGATTTGGATGTTGATAATAAGGCGTATATTAGCACTCCTCCTAATGAGAAGATTAAGGTTTTGATGATTACGAATGTTGATGCATCTTATATTATGTCTGCTATTAAGGCTTCAAAGAATGTTGAGATGGAGATTAGAAAGCCGCCGATTGTTAAGGCGTTTGATATGGATCATGATGTTATTATGATTGATAATGTGAAGGAAACCATTGTGCCTTCTGATGTTAAGGATATGGTGGATTATGTTGGCACAGGAAAAGGATTGGTTATTACTGCACAGCAGGATATTGATAAGGCAGGATTGAGAGAGCTTTATCCTGTTGAGTTTAAGGGGATAAGCAATTCTACAAAGGCATGCGTGAAGATTTTTAATTATATTACAAAGAGGTTTGAGAATGAAGATGGAGGATGTTTTACAAAGCTTGGGGAGTATTTTGTGTCTGCTCTTAAGGATGATAAGACGCTTACATTGGTGGAGGCGGATGATAATAGCTCTATTATAACTATTACTGATAAAGGAAAGGGTAAGATTGTTTATTATGGTATTTTAGATGAGTTTTCTGATTTTAAGTCTAATGAGAATTATCCTATTTTTTGGGATAATGTGATTAATTTTTTAATGGGCTCTGAGGATATTTCAGTTTATAATAAGAGGTTTGATTATAAAGGGTCTAAGAGGTATGATAAAGTTGGAGTGTATGATGAGGGTGATATTAAGGTTGCTATGAATTTGCTGAATGAGAAGGAGTCTAAGGTTTTTATTGAGAGTGATATAGAGGAGAGTGAGAAGAGGTTTATAGTGAAGTCAGGAGAGAAGAGCTTTAATTTTAGCCTTGTTGTTCCTATGATGATTTTGACTTCAATATTATTACTGGCGGAGTTGTTTTATATTAAGATGAGGGGTGATTTATAATCGCTGCTTCTTTTCTTTATGTTATTAGAAGGCTGGTTGAGAGAGTTAACCTGCCGTTTTCTTTACAGTATCCTCAGGCATTGCTGTTGATAGTGCCGGCTATAGTTATTTTGTATTTTATTATGATAAAGGAGTTTGTGAAGTTTAAGAATAAGACTGAACATGAGCTTTATGTTAAGAGGAGCAAGGGACCAAGGAAGTGGATTATGTTGTCAAGGATGGTTGTGTTTACTTTGCTGATTGTTGCGGTTTCATCACCGTTTACAATGGAGCAGAAGACTGTGCCGGGAGATTTTTCATTGACTGTGCTGGAGGATAGGTCAAATTCTTTTAACCTTTTTGAGAGGGGTCTTGGGGAGGAGCTTAAGAAGAGTATTGGTGATGAGATTCCTGTTACGGTTAGGACGATGACTTATGGCAATTCTTCTCCTATTGGAGATTCTTTGTTGAATAGTATTCAGGGAGATGATAGTATTCTTATGATTAGTGACGGGAATAATAATAAGGGTAAAGATTTGTGGGATATGATGGTGTTTGCTAGCGTGCTTAATACTACGATTAATGTTTTGGATGTTGGGCCAATAGCGAATGATGTGGGGATTACTATTGATGCTCCACAGGAGGCTATTTATGGTGCAGAGATTAGTTTTTATGTTAATATAAATAAGGCTGGCAGTCCTATGCCGTATCAGGTTGAGGTTACTATTGATGATGGTGTTATTTTGAGCGAAGAGAATGCTGAGTCGCAGGTGGTTTCTAAGACGCTTGGGGCTGGGTATCATAGGATTATTGGCAAGGTTGTGTCAGATGATTTTTTCCAGGAGAATAATGTGTTTTATAAGACTATACATGTGCTGCCTAAGCCAAAGGTTCTTTTTATTACAAAAGAGGGGACACCGCTTGAGCCTATTTTGGAGTTTCCTTATGTGCTTTCACAGAAGAAGAGCCTGCCTGATAATCTTGATGAGTTTCCTGTTATTGTGCTTAATAATCTTGAGGCTGGGTATGTGAATCACTGGACTGATAGATTGAGGGAGTTTGTGAATAAGGGGAATGGGCTGGTTGTTTTAGGGGGAAAGAATGCTTTTGATTATGGAGATTATGAGGATTCATATTTTGAGACTATGCTGCCTGTTACTGTTGGCCAGGTTGGGAAGGGGGAGAATTCTGATGTTAATATTGTTATTGTGATTGATATTTCAGGGACAAGCACTTTAGGGTTTAGCAAGGGGTCTACGTCTAAGCTTAGCGTTCAGAAGGCGCAGGCGATAGAGATTCTTAAGAATATAAATCCTAAGGATAATGTGGGTGTTGTGGCGTTTGATATTAAGGCGCATTATGTTAATAAGAAATTGATGCCTTTGAATGACCAGCCTATGCTGGAGCAGAAGATTGTGTCGCTTAAGTCAGATCCGCAGGCTGGCACGTTTATTGCTGAGGGACTTAAGAAAGCGTTTTGGATGCTGGAGTATGCGCAGGGAAACAAGAATATTATTCTTATTTCAGATGGCATTACGCAGATTCCTAAGCAGGCGCTGGCTAATGCGCAGATGATGGCGTTGAGAGGGGTGAAGCTTTATACGGTTGGGATTGGGAGGGATACTGATAGAGAGTTTATGAAGAAACTGGCAGTTAAAGGGGATGGGATTTATTTTGAGCCTGGGGAGACAGAGAGATTGAAGCTGCTGTTTAATGAGACTAAGGATGCGCCTGATGAGAATACTCTGATTATTTTGGATAATCATCATTTTATTACTAATAAGCTGAGCCTGGCTGCTAATATTAATGGGTTTAATCAAGTTGTGCCAAAGGCGTCTGCGAGATTGTTGATTGCATCAGAGAGTTCGTATCCTATACTTACTACATGGAGGTATGGACTTGGAAGAGTGGCGGCACTTGCTACTGATGATGGAAGCGGATGGGCTGGACCGCTTTTAAACCAGGATAATTCGCAGTTGATTTCAAGGATTATCAATTGGGCAGTGGGAGATCCTGATAGGAAGAAGGATTTTAGCGTTAAGTTGGAGGATACAACTATGGGAGAGGGCGTTGATATTAAAGTGTTTTCAACTAATGTTCCAGAGCATCCTGATTTAAGGTTTTCAAAGATTGGAGATAATAGGTATCAGGCATCTTTTATGCCGGAGCAGACTGGCTTTTTTAGTTTTTTTGATTCTGTGCTGGCTGCTAGTTATAATAGGGAGTATGAAGAGATTGGCATTAATAAAGAGCTGAATGATATGATTAAGATTACTGGAGGGAAGAGGTTTGGCCTGGAGAATACAAGCGCTATTGTGAAGCATGTTAAGGAGACGTCTAAGAGAGTGAAGTCTGAGGTGACGTATTACAGGTGGCCTATTATTATTGCTGCTTTAGTAATATTGTTGACAGAGATTTGTATTAGGAGGATTAAGGAGAATAATCCCAGATAGTAAAATTTAAAAAAAATAAAAAAAGAGGAATTAAAATGGCACATATAAAACATAATATTAATTTTGGACTTTTTATATTGATTGTAGCAATTTTGATAGCTTTTGTTGGGTTTACGACTTATTATTATAATACGTTCCTTTCAATTAGCTCAAATTATGAGCAGAAGGTTCAGAAGATTGATGAGCTGGATTTCACACTTACAAGGAATAAGGCAGAACTTAATAAGACAAGCGCAGAGTTGGAGACTAAGGCAAAGAGGGAGCAGGATTTGAGCGTGCAGTATGATGATTTAAGGGTTGTGAAAGAGCAGCTGGATGTTGATAAGGCTGCTTTGGAGACTGATTTGACTAGTACAAAGAGTGTGTTGTCACAGAAGAAGGCTGAGCTGGAAGTGAAGACTTCGGAGCTTGATGCTGCTAATAGTAGGATGGTTTCATTACAGAGTGTTATTGCTGATAAGGATACTTTAATTGGAAGCTTAAGGTCTGATATTAATGACCTTGATAATGAGATTGATGTTTTGAGTAATCAGGTTTGCACATTGCAGGGTACATGTTAATATGAAAAAATTTGTTAATGTTATAAAGGAGATTGATTTTAGTTTTAATAATCTTATCCTGTTTACAAACCTTATTAATGCGATTTTAATATTTCTGGTGTGCGCTTTGGTTCTTACATTGTTTAGGGGCAATATATTTTATTCTTTTGTTCCTGCGGCGTTATATTTTGGGGTTTCAATTGCTATAAAGTTTAGCAGGAAGCATTATCTTGATATTGAGAAGGAGTATCCTACATTAAATGAAAAGTTGAGGACTGCTGTTGATAATTATAAGGATGAGGAGAACCCTATTGTGGATGATCTTAAGAAAGAGGTTTCTAGGAGTCTTAAGCATGTTGCTATTGGAACGTTTTTTGCTTCAAGGGCGGTGTCTTATAAGATTCTTTCATCTATTATTATATCTTTTCTTATTGTGTTTTTAGCAGTGAATAATATTTTTATTGATTTTGATAAGCTTCTGGAGGGTCTTAATGGGAATGGAAATGGACCTGAGAAGTATAGTTATCTTACTGGGAATGAGACTGGGGATGAGGGAGCTGTGATGGATGTGAGAGCTGCAGGAGGGGTTGCGTCTGAGGATATTTATGGAGAGCAGGTGATTGCGCAGCTTGGAAGGGAGGAGCTTGACCTGGTTATAAAGCCGAGCAGTTATGAGGTTAATTTGAGAGATGTGGGAGATGCTGAGAGAATGGATTTCCCTGATGTTTTTCCTGATGAGATTTTTTCTTCTTCATCAGAGTCTTATGAGGAGAATATCCCTAAGGAACAGCAGGAGTTGGTGAGGAGTTATTTTGAGAAGATTACACAATAAAAATAAAAAATAGGAGGAAAAAAATGAAGAATTATAAAAATACTTTTGATACTTTAATGAAAGAGATGGGCAAGGTTGTTGTGGGACAGAATGATATTATTGAGCAGATTATGGTTGCAATATTGTGTGATAGCAATGCATTGCTTGAGGGATATCCTGGACTTGCAAAGACGCTGGCAGTGAGGACTATTTCTGAGCTGTTTGACCTGGAGTTTAGCAGGATACAGAGCACGCCTGATTTGATGCCTTCTGATATTACAGGGACTTATATTATTGAGGATAATGATGGAAAGAGGAAGTTTAAGTTTCAGCCAGGGCCTGTTTTTGCGAATATTGTGCTGGTTGATGAGATTAACAGGGCTACGCCTAAGACACAGTCTGCTTTGCTGGAGTCTATGCAGGAGAAGCAGGTTACTGTGGGTAGTGAGACGTTTAAGCTGGAGAAGCCTTTTTTTGTGCTGGCTACACAGAATCCTATTGAGCAGGAGGGAACTTATCCTTTGCCAGAGGCGCAGTCGGATAGGTTTTTGATTAAGATTAATGTGGGTTATCCTTCTATTGATGAGGAGAAAGAGATTGTTAATAAGTATGCTATGGAGAAGAAGGAGCCTAAGGTGAGGAAGCTGCTTAATAAGAATCATATTGTTGCATTGCAGGCGTTTACGAGGCAGATGCCTATTGCTAATGATTTAAAGAACAGGGTTGTTAAGGTAGTTAATGCGACAAGGACTAAGAAGGATATTGTACAGTATGGAGCATCGCCAAGGGCGTCTATTGGCTTGATTATGGCTGCAAAGGCAAGGGCTTTGATTAAGGGGAGGAATCATGTTAAGAGCGAGGATATAGAGACTATGGCGTATCCTGTGCTTAGGCATAGGATTATCCTTAATTTTGAGGCTGAGAGAAAGGGCATGAGTGTGGATGATGCTATTACTGATATTTTGAAGAAGACTAAATAAAGATAGGTTGTAAAAATGATTAAGACAGATTTCCTTCACGAGCTTGACAGGTTTAGCCTGGTTGTACATAAGAGAGTTACGTCTAATTATGCTGGTCCAAGGAGGTCTATTGCTTTTGGGAGAGGGGTTGTGTTTAAGGATCATAGGATTTATGCACCTGGTGATGATTATAGGGCTATTGACTGGAAGGTGTTTGCAAGGACGGATGACCTTTATATTAAGACTTATGAGGAGGAGAGGAATCTTGTTGTGCATATTATTGTGGATTTTTCTTCTTCAATGAATTTTGGGAAGCCGGTTACAAAGTTTGATTATGCTTCTATGATTGGGGTGGGGTTTGCGTATCTTGCTATGAAGGATAATGAGAAGATTCAGTTTTCTACTTTTGCTGATACGCTGGAGGTTTTCCAGCCGAAGAAGGGTATGTCACAGCTGGCTGCAATGGTTGAGCATATGAATAGCATTAAGATGAAGGGAAAGTCTAATGTTAAGGATGCTATGAAGAAGTATAAGAAGATGATTGGGAGCAGGGCGATGATTATTATTATGTCTGATTTTCTTATTAATATAGAGGAGATTAAGGCTGCGCTTCATTTGCTTGGCAATCATGAGATTAAGGTTATTCAGGTGCTTGATCCTGTTGAAAAGGGGTTGAAGCTTCAAGGAGATTATAGATTGAAGGATAGTGAGACTGGGCAGAAGGTTAGGGCGAGTATTAGCCCAAGGTTGAGGAGCGCTTATCAGAAGCAGCTTGATGAGCATTGTGATAGTATTGCAGATGCATGCCTTGCCCAGAAGATTGATTATCATCTGATTACTACGGATGTGCCTGTTTTTGATGCGTTTTATGAGATTTTGAGATGATTATATTTCTTCAGCGTTTCCTTTGTCTATGAGAAGGTTTGCTATTTCAATGGGTAGTTCGGTTGTGTCTTCGTCTTCAAAGGGGCCGTATTCTTTTAAATCTTGCCCGATGAATGCAGGAACGGTTTTGCTGAATCTTACTGACTTTTTTGAGGGGTCTGAGGTTTCTTCGCTGCTTTGTTTTTCAGGTTTTTCTTTTTGTTCTAAACCTTTTGGTGGGAGAAGGGAAGTTTTTCCTTCCATTATACTTAATAGGACACTGGTTCTCCAGCCACTTAGCAGGCTTACTACCTGTTCAAAGAATTCTTTTTCTTCTTTTAGCAGAGGAGTGGTGTCTATTAAGTTGGAGCTGATTCTGCTTTTGTTGACTGCCATGCTGATGACTTTCTTTTCTCTTCTTTCATAGATTTCTTTTATGATTTTTCTTGCGTTTGTTAATTGTTTTTCAGTTTTGCTTCTTTCAGTGGCAGAGAATAGGTCAGAGGTTTTGCTTTGACTTTCCATTAAAGAAGTTTTTTCAAGGATGTAGTTTTTTACGTCAGTGTAGAAAGAGGATTCTAGCTTTTGAATGCTTTCTCTTGACTTTTCATTTCTTAATAGGTCAAATAAGGTTTCAAAGGTGACTTTTATTTCCTTTTCTTCTTGTTGCTCAGGTTTTTGTTCCTGTTCCATTTTTTAGTTGTTAAAGTAGATGTTAGTAAATATGTTCATACCCCCAGAGCCAAGGCAAGAGAAAGATATATATAAAGATTTATATTGTTAATTGGCAGATGTTGTGGATGAAATACAATGAGAAAGATTATTGAGAAGAAGGCATATTGGATTTTTGTTTTGATTATAATAGTTTATATGATTGTGAAAGTGAGTCATATTAATTATTCGTATAGCGACGAGAATACTTATTTTTATATGGGAAAATTGGTTAGTGAAGGTGTTATGCCTTATAGGGATTTCTTTTTTTCTCATCCGCCACTGCAGGCTTATTTGTTTGCCTTGCTGTTTAAGGTGTTTGGGTTTAATTTTATTTTGTTGAAGATGATTCCATTAGTTTGCACGATGGTGTCAGGGTTTTTTGTTTATAAGATAGTTTGGTGGAAGATAGGGATTAGGGAGGGGGTGGTTGCTTTGATTTTGTTTTTGTTTTCTTATGATAGTATGAGGTTTAGCAGTTATGCCGTCGGTGTTAATCTTACAACGATGTTTGCAGTGATAGGAATTTATTTTCTTTTGAGTAAGAGGTATGTTTTGAGTGGAGTTTTTCAAGGGGTTGCAGGAGTTACTGGATTGTATTCATTGGTACTTCCGTTGGTTGTTTTAGTAGTTTTGTTTCTTAAGAATAAGAAGAATTTTCTTAGGTTTTTGATTGGATTTGGAGTTGTGTTTTTTGTGACTAATTTATTTTTTATGGTTGTTGCAGGGAGTGAGTATGTTAGTTCTGTGTATGGGTATCATTTGTCTAAGCCGTCAGAGGAGTCTAATAAGTTTATGGTTTTGGGGAGGCTGGTGAGAGTTAATATACTTTTGTTCGGGGCTTTTTTTGCTTATGTTTTGAGGAAGGCTTTTTTTAGATATAAAAAGTTTAATGTGCTTTTTATGATTGTGTTAATGTATATATTTTTTCTTGTTTCACTGCAGAGTATTTTTGGATTTTATTCGATGATTGTTTTTCCGTTTTTGGCTGTGTTGGGAGGATCTTCATTGGGATGGCTTGGTAAGAAGAATAAGGCATTGCTTGTTGTTGTGATTTTGTTGATGGGTTTTAGCATTGGGTGGAGTGTTAATAGGTATGTGGAGTATGATTTTCAGGATTTTAAGAATGCGGATGAGGTTGCAGATTTTATTAAAGAAAATTCTGAAGAGAGTGATACTATTTATGGTGATGATTCTGTTACAACGCTTTTGGCTCTTCTTTCTGATAGGAGGATTACTGCTGATTTTGCGGATTCTAATAATTTTGTTTTTAGGTCTGGAATGATTGATTTAAGGGAGACGATTGAGACTTTGAAGAGAGAGAGTGTGAAGTTTATTATTGTGTATAAATTGAAGACACCGACTCATACAGGGAGGTTTGGCCCAGCGCTTATTGAGGGGTTTTATGAGTTTGCTGTTGATGAGTGCAAGGCTGCTAAAGTGTTTAAGGAAGAGTGGCATAGTTATGAGAAGATTGTTGAGATTTATGAGTGTGAGTTTTAGTATAATGAAATATAGGTTAAGTGAATGGTTATATTAGAGAATAGGAATTAATTTATAGCTCATTTCTATTGCCCATAGTATGTGCGGAACTGCTGGTATTGCATGTAATGATACAAGGAAGGGCCTGGATATACTAATAAAAGCAGGTGAATATCTAAAAAGGAGAGGGC
>CEPX01042259.1_pt1 | contig 17350 bp, 15 predicted proteins | sample 361361 | NCBI WGS metagenome assembly CEPX01 (sample SAMEA2619974, study PRJEB7988) | marine metagenome | biome: marine biome (ENVO:00000447); feature: mesopelagic zone (ENVO:00000213) & marine oxygen minimum zone (ENVO:01000065); material: "saline water (ENVO:00002010), including plankton...
AAAAACAGTTCCAGCTTGGGTTACGTATAAACCTAAAGATGTAGAGCTACTTATCTCAAAATTTGCTAAAGAAGGTAAAACTCCATCCGGAATTGGAATGATTCTTAGAGACACTTATGGTATTCCAGATGTCAAAACTATGTGCGGATCTTCAATTTCTAATATAATGAAGGGCAAAGATCTTGCACCAGAACTACCAGAAGATTTAATGGCATTAATTAAAAAATTAGCTGCCCTAAAAAAACACTTAGATAATCACAATAGCAAAGATCAAGCTGCAAAGCGAGGATTATTACTAACTCAATCTCTAATTAACAGATTAGTAAAATACTACAAAAGGACTTCTGTATTAAAACAAGATTGGAAGTTAGACATGACCAGAATTGGTTATTATGCAGAATAATTTCTAGTAAATTATTTAAACCTTTAATTCAATTTCTTAGTTATGGGTTCATATTTCAAAAGAGGTTTACTACTAGTCACTATATTCTTAATCTTATGCTCAACTATCACATTAGCAGAATATCAATTAGACTCAGAAGAAAGAATATTAAGGCAAGACTCTCCCAACACTGAATTCTCTAATATAGGATTAACAGTAGGAACTTATGAACAAGGTGGAACAAACTACTTAGCTTATTCCATAGCAAAATTCAGCTTTGATAATATTCATTTTGATGTTGATGAAATAGAAAAAGCAGAATTGGTTATTGAAGTCCAAAGTGGTTCAACAAATCCATTAGCAGTTGACATTAACAGAATCACCGAAGATTGGACCCGTGCCACTTTCGGAAGCATTCCAGAATATGCACCTCCCCTAAATTCAATAACTCTAAAAAATCCTAATAATTATAATGTTGACATCACAGAATTAGTAATTGACTGGATTAACAACAATAACAACTATGGAGTTCTAATAAAAGAAAGTAACGAAAACATTAACAAAATAAGTAATAGGGAAATAGAAGTAAGACTAAAATTAACTTTTGTCGGTTGTTCAGGATGTCCTGATGTTAATAATGACAACACTATTGATATTTCTGATTTATCCATAGTTGCAACAAAATTATTCTCTGGAGATATTGCATATGATCTAAATGGAGACGCCAGAGTTAGATTAGGTGATCTATTCTGTGTTGGAAGAAATTTTGGAAATAACAGAGATAAAATAGATGCTTGCCAATCAGTTAATCACGAAGAAAACATGGAGATTTCTATTTCCACAACTCAAGATAGTTATAATATTGGTGATCGGATTGAACTGACAAGGCCTAGCAGAGATTATGATCAAAACCTCATTACTGGGAATGTTATCACCTCCCAACCATCCAAAGTTTCAGATATCTCAAGATTCCAAGAATTCTCAACAATAACTAATAATAATTTAAATGAATTAGGAATTGAAATTCCACATGAAGTCCAAAATACAGAAGATCTGCAAAAATTTAATTTACTTAACAACCTATTAAACCCTTCAACATCACAAGTAAATTTCCACGGTTATATAATCCAATTTAAGGAAGAACCTATTGTTAAAAAAAGTATTGAATTAGAATTAAAAGCTAATAAAAATGAAAATAGTATATTAAACCCAATATACTCGGCGTTAACAACCATACTACCAAAATCTCTGGAACCCACCTTGCAATCCAATATTGAAGATAAAAAAGAATTATATGAAGGAACCTTAACAAAACAACATGATAAATATATAGAAGATATTTCAAACAAGGTTAATAAAGATAAAAACAAGATAACTGGCCTCTCAATTAAATCATCCGAAATAGATAATATATTTCTAAATGATTATACTAATCTATTTAATGGGGTAGTTGTTCAACTATCTCCAGAAGAGATTGAAAAAATTAAGGAACTGAATTTTGTAAAAGAGATATATCCAAACAATGAAGTGCACATATCATTATCCGACTCAATCCCTTTAATTGAAGCAGATCAAATATGGCAGCTTGACAGAAATTTGAATGACTGTACTTCAAGTGGAGAAGAATGTTTAACCGGCAAGGACATTACTATAGCAATTTTAGATACAGGAGTAGATTATACACATCCAGACTTAAGAGGGAAAGTAATAGACCAATATTGTTATTGTGAAGCGATATCAAGGAACAGATTACACTGCTGCCCAAACAACCTGGCATTTCAAGAAGGGGATAATGCAGCAATGGATGATAATGGACATGGAACTCATGTTGCAGCTACTGCAGCAGGAAATGGTATTCTAAAGGGTGTTGCACCTGATGCAAATATTATTGCTATTAAAGTTTTAGCTTCCAGTGGAAGTGGACTCCTGAGCGATATCATTTCAGGTATTGAAAGAGCAATTGATCCAAATAATGATGGAGACTATTCAGACCGCGTAGATATAATTAGTATGAGTTTAGGACTTCCATTTGGAATGAACAATGATCCTGTTTCACAAGCTGTCGATAATGCTATTGAATTGGGAACTGTGGCTGTTATTGCTGCAGGAAACTCAGGACCAAGGGAAAGAACTATTGGAAGCCCAGGAACATCAAAAAAAGCTATAACAGTTGGAGCGTCATTAAATAATAACCATTATGCTCGTTTATCTAATCTAAATCTAAATAATTTAATACAAGCAAGATCAACAATTACAGATATTTTCATGGGAAATTCTAGAACCCCTACAAACGAACCATATGATTCCATCCCTGTAAAAAATTCTATTTTAACCCTTGAAGAAGGGATTAGTGGAAGTTTAATTGATGGCGGATTGGGATTATATAATGATTTTATTAGTGAAGATTTTAATGGAAAAATTGTTTTAATGAGAATAAATGACCAAATAAGTACAGATGAACAAATTGAAAATGCATATCAAGCAGGATCTATTGGTGCTATATTCTATCAAGTATCAAGCAAATCAGAAATTCCATTTATATCATTCACCACACCATCTACAATTCCAGCTATATCTGTATCAGATAATGATGCAGAATCTCTTATTTTAACGATAGATTTTTTTAGTCCAATAATGAATATGGTAATCTTTGAAGATGATTTAACAATTGATTCTAAACCCCCTTCCAACTCAAATTTACAACCAAACACACCAGTAACTAGCGAGATTATAAGTGCTGGATTAGGTTTTCCAAAAAATTTCAATCAAGAAGATTATACAAATAAAATTGCCTTGATCGAGCGAGGAGAAATAACCTTTTCAGAAAAAATTAGAAATGCATATGAAAATCAAGCTAGAGGAGTTATTGTTTACAACAATGAAGAAGGTTCATTTAGACCTTTCCTTACAGAGGAAGCTCCAATCCCATTAATTTTTATCAATCAACAAGAGGGAGAATTATTATTAAACCTAATAAATTCAGATATTGTTGTAGCTGAAATCTCCTTTAACATTGAACCTGACAGAATAACTTCATTCTCTTCAAGAGGACCTACACTCTCAGGTGATGTAAAACCAGACATTCTTGCACCAGGAAATCAAATATGCGCAGCTCAATCCTCTCAAGATAAGAATTGGGATTCTCACAACGAAAGATCAGGAATTGACATTCATTGTCTGGATGAAAAACATATTTCAATATCCGGAACAAGTATGGCAACACCCCACATATCAGGAGTTATTGCTTTGTTAAAACAAAAAAATCCTGATTGGAGTCCTGACGAAATTAAAATGGCTCTAAGAAACACTGCCGTAGATATAAACGAACCAGCGAACATACAAGGATATGGAAGAGTAGATACATATGAAGCAATTAGATTAGAAAATCCACCGCCAATTGCTGAATTAGTTACTTCAGGTAATGTTTTTGGAAACATAAATATTATTGGTAGTGCCACAGGAAGGAATTTTTATAAATACTCAGTATCTTATGGCATAGGGGATAACCCTACAGAATGGATTGATATAATCACTGATTCAACAAATCAAGTAATTAATGACCTGCTAACAACTTTTGATATTTCTTCTCTTCAACCTAACACATATATGCTTAGATTAACAGTAGAGGATACTATTGGACAGATAAGTGAGGACAGATCAAATATAATTATCGATAATTCATTCATTAGTAATCCTGGAGAATTAGATTATTACTTTCATATTAGTAAAGACATAATCTCAATAAAGGGAACAGCAGCTGGAAATAACTTTAATAACTATAAACTAGAATATTCTCAAATAACCTTCGACCCACATATTATAATGGGGGATGCTGAAATAGAAGGAGAGTGGCACGAGATACAAAACTCAGCCACCCCTATAATTGATAACATTCTGGGAGAATGGGACTCTTCATTATTTGCAGATGGCTTATATAAAATAAGACTAACAACAACTGCAAATCAAGTAGAAAAACAGGATGAAGTATATCTTTATGCTAATAATGTATACATAAGTTCTCCATCCCATAGTGCAGAGGTAAATGAAATTGTAGAGATTATAGGAAGAGCTCAAGGAACTGAGTTTAATAACTATGTTGTTGAATATTCCAGGGATGATAAATTAGACATACCTACTCAGATTATATCTTCAAACGATCAAGTTGATGATGGAATATTAGCAACATTTGATACTAATAACTTAGAAGATGAACATTATTATAAAATAACATTAAGAGTAAATTTTGATTCTAAACAAGTAGTAGAAAATTTATGGGTATACAAAGGGTGGAGGTATAAAACACAATTTAGAACAATATCTTCTGTTGCAATTAGTGATCTAGATCCAAATTATGAAGGTAAAGAGTTCATCATTCCAACTAAAGGATCATCTAGGCCTGGTTATTTTCAATCAATACACTCAGATGGAACTTGGATGGAAGGGTGGCCAGTAATTACAAATCGACGTGTATCTCCTAGCTCACCAGCAATTGCTGATATTAACAATGATGGGATAAAGAACATAATAATGACTAGTGAAGATAAAATCTATGTTTTCAATCCAGATGGAACAATCATCGACGGGTGGCCATTTGAAATGCCAACTACTCAAAGTGAGAATTGGGGAGTTCAAGGTGCATGCCCTGTTGAAAAAATTCAGGAACGGATGTTTTGGAGTTCTCCAACTATATATGATATCAATAATGATGGAAATAAAGACATTATTGTAGGAACAACTATTCTAAGAAATTATTGTGAAATAATAAATGGAGAAAGTTTTTATAGAAGTTCACAAAGAATGGGGGGAAGATTACATGCATTCAATCATGATGGATCTACATTAGAAGGATGGCCAATAGACATAGGTTCTCCGATTGATGTATCTCCCACAGTTTATGACATTGACAATGATGGCTATCCTGAAATAATCACTGGAGCTGGAGATCAATATGCAAGAGATGGAAATATCTATGTATTTAATTATGATGGAAGTGTAAAATTCAGAATACAATTATATAATAATTATTACATGGGTGCTTCACCAACTATAGTTGATCTCGATGGAGATGGAGCAGTTGAAATTATTGCTGCATTGACACTTTCTGATGGAATTGGTGATATCTTTGTATTTGATTCTAATGGGAATGTTAGAGATGATTTGAATTGGCCAATCAGATATATCGGAGGTAGATCATCTCCAGCAATAGGTAATATAGATAACGATGAAGAACTAGAAATAATAATAGGATCGGATAATGGTGCACTCCCTCAAGATATTGGAAAAGGTAGTCTAGTCTATGCTTTTAATCATGATGGTTCATTAGTAGATGGTTGGCCAACTAAATATAAAGGGGACGTCTCATCTCCTATAATAGGAAATATAGATTCAGATAATGAACAAGAAATAATTATTGGTTCTTCAAACGGAGAGGCTGGCTTAGTATATGCATTTAACCATGATGGTTCTAGAGTAGAAAATTGGCCAAGAGCAACAATAGATGATTCCTTTGTTAAATATGGAGTTGGAGCTACACCAGCTCTTAGTGATATTGACAACGATGGACTAACAGAAGTAATTACATCATCCAGAGACGGTAATGTATACATCTGGAATACTGAAGGAGTATACAACCCTCAAAACATACAATGGCCGATGTTGTATCACGACTTGCAACGAACCAGCACCTATGTAAAAACTGTCGATTGTAACCCTGGACAAACTATTGGAGATATTAACGGGGATGGATTTATTTCAGAAGAGGACTCTTCAATTGTATTGAAAATGGCAGTAGGAGAAATTGACCACCCTAATAATTTGTGTTGTGTTGATTTAAATTCTGATGGAAGAATCAAATCAGTGGATGCGATCATGATTGATAAAATTTCAGAAGGACAAATGACAAGTCCAGGAATATGTAAAGGACTCCCTGTAAAAAGTGTAGAAAAACCACCTTCCCAAATCACAAACAACAATAACCAACAAATTACTGGAAATTTATTGTTAAAAATAGATAAGAACATAGATGGAAATTGGAATGAACATCACATAGTATTCGATGATGAAACAAACATTCCTGCCAACAACATTCTTGATTTAAGTGAAATATGGAATCAAGCTAGTTTTATAGCAGATGAAACAGGACTCTTCAGAGTTTATGTAAATTTCAACAATAACGAATTAACTATAGAAAATTCTTGGCAATTTGAAATAACAAACTAATCAAAACCCTTAATCCTCTCAACAACTTCATTAATAGTTATATCTGGCGTAGAAGCTCCAGCAGTAACTCCAACAATTTCTTTTCCACTAAACCACCCATTTTCTAACTGACCAGCATCTTGTATCATATAAGCTTCCTTTCCTAACTTCTTACAAGTTGCTAACAATTCTTTAGTATTTGAAGAATTCTTCCCACCAATAACAATTACAACATCTGACTCTTTTGTAACCTCTATAGTATCTGACTGCCTTAATTTAGTTGGCTGACAAATTGTATCAACAAACCCGAATTTAACATCTAGTTTATTTAGTGCAAGAGGAATCTCTTCAAACACACTATCTAATTTAGAATTAACATTATCTATCAATCTTTTATATCCTTCAACTGACATTGTAGTTTGAGATATAATTGCCACTTTGTCAAAATTCTTAGCATGATCAATCAACTTCAAATAATCATCTGGTGATTCAACAATAAAAGTACCTTCTCCTTTAATATGGGATCTTGTCCCAATAGATTCTGGATGGTCATTCTTCCCAAACAACACAACCTCATACCCATTAACAACAAGTTTCTTAGCAACATTATGAACTAAAGTAACTAAAGGACAAGTTGCATCTGTTAAACTAGTCTCAATTCTCTTTTCCCTTAATTTAGTATAAGTTTCAATAGGTTCACCATGAGCCCTCAAAACAGTAGTAGAATTCTCAGGCAATTCATCTAAACCATTTAGAAACACAACACCCTTGCTTTCCAAATCCTCTATAACCCTTTCATTATGAACAATCTGACCTGGAACATAAGTTTTATCATTAGATTTAGAAGCAACCTGCTCTGCTATATTTATTGCCCTCTTTACTCCAAAACAAAACCCAGCATGTTTTGCTACTTTTATTTCCATATTACCCTGATTTCTTATATTTTTTAAAAAGATTTCTTTGAATTTTGAAAATATTATTAAAACAACAAAAATACCTCAATATTATGGGAGAATTCGATCTAATAAACTCAATAAAAGAAAAAATAAAAAATAACTCTAAAGATGTAATAGTAGGCATTGGAGATGACTGCGCAGTCTTAGAAAAAAACAAAGAAGAGTATCAACTTATTACAACAGACTCATTAGTTGAACAAGATCATTTTAATCTTCAATGGTCAACACCAGAACAAGTTGGTAAAAAAGCAATTGAGCAATCAGTATCAGACATTGCAGCCATGGGTGGCACTCCAGAATTTGTTTTAGTATCTCTTGGATTAAAAGATCAAGATCAAGATTTTATAGATAAATTATACAATGGAATAAATGAAAAACTACAACTTTATAACATAAACCTAATCGGAGGTAACATAACCCATTCTAATCAAATCTTTATTAATATCACAATGTTAGGCTCTATAAACAAAAACAAAGTTGCACTAAGAAAAAACGCAAAGATTAGAGATTTAATATATTGTTCTGGTTCTGTTGGCTCTTCCACTACAGGATTAGAATTATTAAGATCTAATCTTAAAGGAAATTCAATAACTCACAACCTAGAACCAACTTCAAGATTAAAATTATCACATGAACTTACCCAACTAGGAATTAAATGCATGATTGATGTTTCTGATGGAGTAGCACCAGAAGTAAAACACATCTGCACAGAGTCAAATCTAGGAGCAATAATCAAAGCAGACAAACTACCAATTTCTCAAGAAACAATAAATGATTGTAAACAATTAAACAAAGATCCTATTGACTTTGCTTTATATGGTGGAGAAGATTATGAATTAGTTTTTACTGCACCAATTGAATTAAAAGAAAAACTAAAAGATTTGGATGTAACTGAAATAGGAATAATAACTGATAAAGATATAAAAATAAAAATAAACAACGAATTAAAAGACATAGAATCTGGCTTTGACCATTTTAAAAGATTACGAGTCTAAATGAAATCAATAATCTTATGCTTTACTTCTTCATGATACAACCAAGCTAACAAAATTATAGCATCAACACCTTCTGCCAAATTAGGAATTCCAATTAAAGCATAAAGTCCAATCTTATACGATACCATTGAAAATGGCCAAAATACTAAGATGTGACCATTCCCCCCTCCCGATACCAAATCTAATGCTAAATGAATCAACACCCCTGCACACATCACAAAAAAATACCTACTCAACTTATCTTTTCCTAATTTAATCGCAACCAACCCAGGAATTATAAACAACAACCCAAAAAATGGAGTATGTGTAATCCCACCATGTTGAAATAAATCAACAGTTATTCCAAATAAATCCAAGAACCAATTTAACGGAATATCTATATCTGGCAACAGCCCAGCAAAACCAGCAACTAAAATAGTATGCAAAGAAAATAAATCCTTATGCCTAGTAAAATAATCCCTATAAAGATCAACTAAAATAATTGCAATTAATACATGAGTTACTGCTAAAGGCATACAGAATTCTTATTTTAATCAGTTATAAAGTTTTTGAATATTAAGTGGAGAGACATGCATGGAATGGATACCCACCATACACTTAGTGATCTTCACTCTTTCTCAGCTCCGCTACCCAGTAAGCGCCAACACAGCATGTTACTGCTGCTTCATTCCTGACCTGACAGATTCCATAAAACATTGGCCAAACAGGACAGAGCGTCGGCGTCCAAGCAAAGGCTAATTGATAGGAAAAATACCTCTTCCAGCGTTCAACTCCCCCATAAAGCCCGTTTGGGGTAACAATGTGGGGCTACTACACCAGTCTAGCCTCTCCAGTATTGAATATGTTTATGTTCTTTTAAACTTTTTCATTGATTTTAAGTTTATAATTCGAAAAGTATTAATATAATTGAAATAATACTGTTGATATGGGAACTTCTCAAGCAGTACCGCAAGTAGATATTGGAAAGCATGTTGAATTATTATTTGGAAAAAATATGAGTGCTGCTGACAGACTAATTGGAGTTTCAACTTGGCATCTAGCCCCATACAGTGTAGTAGGTAGCATCAGAACTCCAGAAAGAAAAGGAGAATATGCTGAAGAAATGCTTCCCCATTTTAGGGAGATAGCTGCAGAAGGGGTAAGATTAGCTGATACATATGCAGGATTCCCTAAGGTAGATGATGTACGAGAGTATGCACAAAAACTGTTAGATAGATTTGAAATGGCAGCGGCACCTTACCTTGGTCTTCAACATCCTAGGTTAGCTCCTGGAATTGATCCTGGTTTAAATCCTTAATTTCTATATTTTTGATTAAAATTTTCCTATTTTCTCCACTCGTAAATACACTATAGATTTATAAATTAAAAATGGTTACTTCTAAGGATGTCACAACTAAAAGTACTACTAGCAGAAGATGATCCGAACTGGGCTGGAATTGCAATAAATGCATTAGAAGGATTAGGATATGAAGTAGTCCACACAACTAATGCTGTTGATGCAAAATATGAATTAATGTTTGATGATGGGATTGATGTAGTGGTAAGTGATTTGCACATGCAGCGTGCTAGACAAGAACAAGCTGTTGAACTTCAACCAAGTTATCCAACTTCATCAGATGCAATCATGGTCGATGAGGTTGAACTAATTAACCATGGTCCGGTTTACAACTGGAATGGTGACGCTATTCTCGAAGATTTACTAAATGCAGGTAGTACAATTCCATTTGTATTAGCATCTGCAACACTATCTGATGCTGCTAAGAAAGCACTTGTAGAAGGAGTTGCTTCTGTTGCATCTATTGATAAGGAAGATTACCTTAATCCCGAAGTTTTAAGACAAAAATTAGAATATATCTATACAAGGGGGGCAAAACACATTGCGACTGAGGCAAATTTAGAGGCTGTGATTAAAGCTAGAACTCATACTGATGCAACACCAGAAATTATGATTGAAGCTATGAGAGTTAAAGGAAGAACTTATACTCTATTGACTGGTTTTGTAGATGAATTCCAACCAGATGATTTTACTTTGTTAAAAGAAGCTCAATATCATGGAAGAACTCCAGAAGAAACTACAAGAACACTACATGACATAAAAAATATGCTTACTGGTATGGCACATAATAATTATGCAGACAATACAGAATTACAAAGAGAGTTGCTTAGAGTCTCAGATGATATTGTTCAGATTATGAACACTCCGAGATCAGATAGTATGAATCTAACTGAACTTATTGCAAGAACATCTAGTAACCTTTCATCTATTTATCAGATAGAAGTTCAAGTGGATATACCTACAGAGATTAGAGTTGAATCTCCAGCTAGATATTCCAGTGTGTTATATGCTTTAATTGAGAATGCATTAATTGCAGCTCAAGAAAATGGTGGAAGTTCAGTATCAGTAAGATATGATCAGATGACTAGAACCTTGCAGATTATAAATCCTGGAGAATTCCCAGAAGATCAACTGGATGGAGATGGAGAACCAAATCCACATATGGAATCGTCAAGAGCGTATGGGACTGGAAAGGGAATTCCAGATTGTTTAGAACAGCTAGCACCGATTGGACAAAGATTAACATACTTTAATGCTGCAGGTCAAGTTTATGCTAATTTAACATTAGCAATTGCAGAGGCTGGGTCAGTACAGGTAACAACAGATGAACCTAAACCTAAGGTTTGGATTTCAGACTATACAGATGGTGATAGATTTCAAGGCGTAGAAGCCATGTTAGGTTTATTAGATCCAAATTTTGAATATATATGGGACTCTGATATAAATGATGATGCATCTTTGATTCATACGTTGCCATTAGAAGATATTTGGCTTGTTATTATGCATCCAGAACAAATGACTGGTGGAAATTATGAGGTATTGCGAGATCCAGAAGTTATGGCACGTATGCCTAATGCACATTTTGGATTTATCACAGGCGTAACTCCAAAACTGTTTAGGGAAAATTTTGAATCTCGGTATGATATGAATCTAGTTAGATTTGATGAACCCCCTCTGCCGCCACCTAAGCCAGGACATATAATGGATTATGTAGATTTTGTTATAGGTCATTTCCCAGACTCTGGTGAATTGAATGATATGATCAGAACTTCTCGTTTAAAATATCAAGCAACTCTACCATAATCTCTTAGAATTAAATGGCTGCTCAACCCAACCTTTATCTTCAGAACCATCTTTCAACTTCTTAAACACACAACATCTAGGAAACATATCTCTAACAAGCTTCCATTCTTTTTCTTTCTCCAAAAACTTCTTCAAGATTTTAATAGCCTTAATTTGAGTATCATCAATCATAACCAACCCATTAACTATCAACAATCTTGACATATAATACCAATCAATATACGGTGTAGGAAAAGCATGCCTTCCATCTATTAACGCAAAATCAATTTCGTTTTTCAAAGTAGGCAAATAATCCTCAGATTTTTCATTTACAAACTTAACTTTATCCAAACTAATCTTAAACCCAGCACAAAACTCCTTAATCTTATCAATTTGATCTTTATCTGGAGTTACACAAACATGATCTGTACCTTTCAAAGCAAACACAACAGTTGACATCCCAGCACCAGTCTCAACAGTCCTTAAACCAGATTTCATAACTTTAAATAAAAACAATAAACATTCATTTGACAAACCATAAGAAATTGCCCTACCTTTCTCAGTATGAAACTTTGGAGAAATCTTAATTAATTCTTTAAATCTCATATAATCTTAAGAATTACATTATTAAATATAATATTTATCACTAAAATCAGAATTATTCACTACTTATCTTTACAATAATCTTCTGTTCTGGATTTTTCAACTCATTAATCATCTCTCGATTAATATCAAAAGCACCTTTATCTGCTAATATACCTAAAGTTCTATCTGTTTCCATATTAGATTTACGAACAACTAACTCTGTTTCATGATTAAATGACTTATTCACTGTACACATTAAAGAATCTGAAAAAACAGCCTTATCCTTATTCTCTAAAACCATCTCAATCTTAATTTCACCACCCTTAGAAACAATTTCTTTCAACTTATCTAACTCGAAATCAGCACTTACGCCAATAATACAATCTCCATTAGAAGTAAGACTATCTTCTTTAGTAAACTCTAGGGTCTTTTTATGAGTCCCAAGAAGATTCTTATGCCCTTGTGCTGTAAACGAGTATTCCATGAATGTGAGAATTTATTCCTTTTTCTCTTGTTCTTTAGATTCTTTTTCTAAATCTACTCCCAAATCCTTTAATGCTTTAATATGCATTTGCATTAACTGCTCTACAATACCCAACATTCTCCTTAGCTCTTCCCTTTCCTTAGCTAAAGTTGTTAAAGATCCCTTATGGAAACCAATTTGTTCTTGTTTTGATACTTTCTTTTCTTTTTCTTTTGCCATTACTATAGATTAGGCTATTTCATTTAAAAAATTATTGTTTTTTATAACAAATCTTTAGTTTAGTTTTTACTTTATGATATGATAAAAAAATACAAACCAAAACCTTTATATATAAGTTAATACACATAAAGTATCAATTGATATAAATAGGTGATAAAATGCCAAAACTAAAAATAACTAAAACAGAATTAATCGAGGAAAAAGACCATAAAACTAAAAGATACCCGAATTTAAATACAGTTTTAATGGTAGAAGATTATCTTAAAGAACATAGAGATATACCTATAAAAATTTCTGAATTAAAAAAAAAACTACCCAAACAAGTAATGCACCAAACTCTAAAAATTATTCTTGAATATCTCTTTAAAAGTGGCAAGATTATTTACGGACCTAAAGGAGTTCAATGGATTTACTCAACACCAGAACATCTAAAAAAGATGATGGAAAATTCTTTGGAGGTCTAATTGTTCTTTGGAAAAGAAGTGAGAGTTTTACTAAAAGGTCAAGCAAAAGAAAGTTACTTGCATTTAAAGAAAAAAACAGATAAGGATGCTAGAACTCTCCTAAATTCTTTTTCAAGGATAAAGGAAATATTAAAAGATAATCCACAATATGGCGATCCAATTCCAAAACAATTAATTCCAAAATCATTACAAAAAATAGGAGTAAAAAATTTGTATAGAGTTGAATTATCTAATTATTGGAGAATGTTGTATACTCTTGAAGGATCAAGGATTGAGGTATTTGTTTTTGTGTTAAATATTGTAGATCACAAAAATTATAATAGATTATTTGGATATAAGTGACTTATTCTTGCATTTATTGTTGGTTTTTTTAAGTTATAATCATAACAAAACCCTTTTAAATCGCTATTCTTTGCCACTTATATATGACACAAATACTAGGCATAGTACAAGACGGAAAGCTTATTCCAGAAGAAACATGGAAACAGCTAGTTAGCGGAATAGAAAATGGCTTCGATAATCTAGAAACTAATCTAGAAAGAGCAAAAAGAGACCTATCATCAAAGTTTGTAGAAGCAGTAAAAAAACGTGCATCCGGGCATTTTGGAATAATGTTCTCTGGAGGCATTGACTCTACTTTAATTGCCTTTATTGCAAAGAAATTAGGAGCTAAATTCACATGCTACTCTGTTGGAATGGAAAACTCAGAAGACCTAAAATGGGCACAGCAAATAGCAAAAGAATACGGATTTCACTTAAAGTTCAAGGTTTTAACTGAATCTGACTTTGAATCAGTAATCAAAGAAACCATGAACATCATAAAAGAACCAGATGTTACCAAAATTACAGTTGGAGCTGTTGGCCTAGCAGCCTCAAAGATAGCAAAAGAAGATGGTATTAATGTACTGTTCTCTGGTTTAGGCAGTGAAGAAATATTCGCAGGATACAAAAGACATGAAGAAGCTCTTAATGGGAAAAACTACGAAGCCTTACACAAAGAATGCTGGAATGGAATGAAAGGAATGTGGGCACGAGACCTAGTAAGAGACTACAAAATTGGATCTTCATTAGGAGTTTCATTAATGACACCATTCCTTGACAAAGATGTAATCAAATCAGCAATGGGAATTCACCCAATGTTTAAAATAGATGAAAAATTCAAAAAAGTAGTATTACGCTACACAGCCGAATCTTTAGGATTAAAAAAAGACTTTGCTTGGAGAAAAAAGAAGGCAGCCCAGTACGGTAGTGATTTCACAAAAGGCCTGGATAAATTAGCAAGTAAAAACGGTTTTAAATTCAAAAAAGAATACTTAGCAAGCTTATTATAATATGGAAGACAACCAAACAGCAGAGGATATGTTGAGATTCCAGAGAACTCAACAACAACCTGAGGAAGACGCAATGGGAAGATACGCAGATGGAATTGAAGAAAATGATCCTTTCCTGCATCAAAAAGAAGATAGAACAACCTATGATTTAGATAGATTGAATCCTCATTCTGCTATCGGCAAAGCAGCTCTAGGAATAGATAGAACACTACCATCCGGAAACAAAGAATACAATACTGGAGACCTTGACCTAAACAACCCTTTTGCACAAACTATGGAACGTACTACATTAGATGACAAAAAACTTGCTCCACAAGATGACAAAGGCTACAAAAATCATACTTATGATCAAAATGAATATGGACAAAAGTATTCTCCAACTGGACCAGCTTATGGAGAAAATGATGAAACTACTGCTACTGTTTATCCCATAGAATCTACAGATTTATTCAAACAATTAAGACAAGGTACAGAATCTAAAGAAATTTATGAACCACAAGATCCACTATCGCAAAACGATTCTGCATATAATCCACTTTCATCTGATTATGGAGATATCGCACCTTCATATGACCCACAACCAACAGGATATCATGAACAACCAGCAGGAACTGATGTAGACTTACCACTAGAATACAGAGTAGTTGGTGGTCCAGAAAGCCATGTATATCACACACCAAGTCCTTATGATTCTACAGATTACCAACCACCTTCTGATCTAGAACAAGGTTTAAGAAGAGATTATACTCCAACAGGAGAATTCATAGATGATTTTGTACGAGCAGCTTAATTATCTCACATGAACTTCTACAATGTCTTTATCTTTCAATACATGAGTTAACTTTCTCAACTTCATCCCATCATATTTAACAGATTTTCCCCAAATTCGTGCAAATTTATATTTCTGTATAAAATCTCTATGCAACTTAGCACAAAAATCTTTCAAAGTTGAATCACTTTTTATAATCAGAGGAACATCCATATCTGCTTTTTTCCCAACTTCCTTACAATAAATTCTTATCATATCTAATCTCTTAAAAATCAAATCCTTCAACTTCTCCATATTGATATTCTTATCAGCAGAAATACACAAATCAGGTTTTAATTTCCTCTTCAGCGCATCAAGCTCTTTTTTAGGAATCATATCAATCTTATTAACAACAGTAATTGCAGGAACATATCTTTTATTTTTCTCAATAGCATCTATCAACTCATCAGCAGTTATATCATCCCTTATGATAATATTACAATTGTTTAACCTAAACTCCTGTAATATACCTTCAATGGTTTTTTTATCAATCTTAGTCAACTTCACAGTTGTACCAATCTTGACCCCCCCTCTTGCATCCTTAGTGATTCTAACATCAGCTGGCCTTGTATTCAACCTTAAACCAACATTATACAACTCCTGCTTCAAAGCATCTATTTTATCTGCTGTAAACACATCAACTGTAATCATAACCAAATCAGCACTCTGCGCGCAGCTCAGAACTTCCTTACCTCTACCCTTACCAACAGAGGCTCCTTCAATTATACCAGGAACATCTAATACTTGGATCTTAGCATGATTATATTCTAACAATCCTGGAATACAAGTCAAAGTTGTAAAAGCATAATGACCAATAGGAGAATTTGCATTTGTAATTGCATTCAACATTGTACTTTTTCCTACCGAAGGATAACCCACCATAATAACTGTTGCATCCCCACTCTTAGAAACAGTAAACCCATCCTGCTTCCCTTTCCCAGAACTCTTCTTTACAAAATTCTCTTTAAGTCTAGCAAGCTTAGCTTTAATTAATCCAATATGGTGCTGACTCTTCTTGTTGTACTTAGTAGTCCTAAGTTCTTCTTCTAATTCCTGGATCCTATCAATATCTCCCATAATAACTAAATTAAGAATTCAGGTTTATAAATTTAATCTAAGAAAAGATAGGTTTTTAAATTGGAAATGAGTTCTAAAAAATATGACTGGAAATTATGTAGGTATAAAATCAGTAGGAGATTTAGTTAACTCTCCACAAGGATTTGACATTGAGTTTACAGAACGTGTTGATATAACCCAAGCAGCAGGTAAAGTAGTAGGAAGATTTCGAAGTTTTTATCTTGATGGGAGAAGTGATGAATTGTTCTTGGATGGAGATGAACTAAGCAGCAGAGCTCCGTATCAGAGAGATGGCGGAGAGTGGGCTCAAATAATAACTCAAGGAAGAGGTATGCCTGATTTGGAGTTAATTGCCAAAACCCCTGAAGATCTTCAAACTACTTATTTTGTGGAAGCAGTTCATGATGGAGTTCCAATTGCAGATTTCCGTGATTACATAGAAGCTAATCCAATTCCTGCGCATTTAATTCCAAAACCTGAGCAGCAACCTTCAGCAACAGAATAAATATTTCTAAGAATTCAACTTATTATAAAGTTTCATAAGTTTATCATATGTCTGTTTTTTCTCTTCCTGGGTAAGACTAGAATAAAGCATTTTTGCTTGAGTGTAATAACTCTTTGCCCCATCAAAATTAGAAACATCTAATGCTTTAATTGAATTCTCAATATTTATATTACATTTATCAAATCCACTACTTTTCACAGCAATTTGAGGCTTTTGCCTTGGAACAAC
>CEPX01063124.1_pt1 | contig 17324 bp, 22 predicted proteins | sample 361361 | NCBI WGS metagenome assembly CEPX01 (sample SAMEA2619974, study PRJEB7988) | marine metagenome | biome: marine biome (ENVO:00000447); feature: mesopelagic zone (ENVO:00000213) & marine oxygen minimum zone (ENVO:01000065); material: "saline water (ENVO:00002010), including plankton...
GTCGAACTTTATGTCGGGAGCGGGTTTAAACTGGCAATGGCAAGTAGCGTTAATTTTAGTTCCTACGGTTATCTATGGCGCTATGCTGATCAAAGCACAATTCCCACGCTTTGATACACGCTCTCACTCTACCAGCAGCAATATTCGCCACTTATTTACGCCGTTATACATCTTTTTAATTGCCTGCATGACGTTTACCGCAACCACTGAGTTTATTTTGAACACAGTCTATAAATAGTGTGGTATAATGACTTAAAATATTAATATTATTAAGGTTTTTCAATGAAACGTGATCTTATTATCTATGCACGTTCATCAACAAAGCGTCAAGTTGAACAAGTGAATAGAGACAGTATGAACAGGCAACACAAGCTTATAGAAGATGTTGCATTAATAGAAACACACCATAATTGTGCCTATAAAGATACATTTTCAGATAAGGGGAAGTCAGCATTCAAAGGAGAGCATTTAAGCCGCGATAGTGAACTATCAAAAATCATAGAAAATAGTAAAAATGGAATTTACAAAAACCCTATCATCTATATAGAAGCATGGGATCGTCTTAGTCGCCTTTCACTAAGGAAAAGTAAAGAGCTTATCAATAAAATGTTTGATGCAGGATTATCAATTATAGTTCAAAAAACTGGCATCTATAAGTTATGGTCAATAAATGATCAAGACGATATAAGCAGCGATATTCAGTTATCAATAGCACTCCACCAAGCGCATGAAGAATCTAAAAACAAAGCGTCAAGGCTACGACAGACTTACCAAAACAACCTTGAAAAAGGAACTATTCGATCAGCCATGAATCTACCATCGTGGATAGATTTTAATCATAACACACAAGAATACAATATTAATGAATATTCAGTTCACATTCATAAAATATTCGAGTTAAGGTTGAAAGGTTATAGTTGCTTAAATATTGCACGATACTTCAATGATAGAGGTATAATGATCGGGAATAATCAAAGAGGAAAAATAAGCGAAACCCGAATTAAGAAAATCCTACAAGGGAAGCAAGTTTTAGGCTCTTTTGTAACAAAAGGACGTATCATCCCCAACTTTCTACCACAGTTAATTGACTTGGATACATTTAATAGAGTATCAAGCACATTCAATATCAATAGAACCAAGCAAACTAACAATATTCAAAACTTGTTTTATGGTCTCACATTATGTAGCAATTGTGGTGCATCCTACGTGAGCGTTAACACAAGCAGAAACGACTATAGTTTACGTTGTAGCAATCGTGCGCGTGGCGTTGATGAAGAATCTAGATCATGCAGCAATAGAGCTATCCGTTATTGTAGTATCATCGAACCGTGTCTCCGACACTATTTTAACAGGGTTAAAATTGATGAAATTTTAAAAACTGAACCCCCTATTGATACCACAGTCTTACAAGAACAGATCCACCAGCAAGAAAACCTATTGAAGAAGCTCACTAATTTATATCTCACACTCGATGATGAATCATTCCTAGAAAAATCTAAAACCTGTAAAACCGAGATTGACAGACTAAAAGCAGAGTTAATGCAACATGAACCATCATTGCACAATGACTCTGTAGAATGGGGGACAATTATTGATCATCCCTTAGATAGTCGTGAAGATAAGATAGCCGTTAATGCAATTTTAAGACGATATATCAACAAGATTGAGTTACAGGCTTACAATGACAAGAAACAAGCTAAAATGGGCTGTGTAGCGATTATTCATTGGAAGTCTGGTTGTATAGTTAGGTTACAGTTACCCAGTGTAGTGAACGATCCAGATGGTTTTGAAACTTTTAAGAGAGTATGGGGATAATTAAAAAAGATTGAAAAAAGTTGATTCAAGGTGTTGATAGTTAAGTAAAAGTATGATAAAATGCCTTTCATAATCCAAAGTCAATCAAAGCTAATAGATCCATCTTTCAAAAAAGATAGTTTGAAAGCCCTTCGGGCTTTCACCCCGTAGGGATTATATATTTACTGATCTATTTAATATTATTAATAGGATTTGTTAACATGATATTAACTAAAGGATGTATAATCTAGTTCACTGCGTGAACCTCACTTCGTTCGTAAGTAACTGTTCTATAAGTAAATAATATAAGAATAGTTACTATCTATACAATATTCATTCATAAAAAGGCACTATTATGTTAACATATTGTTAATATACAGCGTCCTAACGTCCGCAATCGCTACGCTCTTGTAAAGTTATCTTTACAATAAATTATAAGCATAAAAAATATACGTAAGTAAATAGATGAAACATAATACAACTAGTATAAAAAAATTATATTATGTTTCATTTATTGAAAATTTACAGTTGATTGAATAATAACCAACAGTCAAAACCACTTCATCATCATGCGGGATTATCCCCTACTATGAAGCAATCCATAAAACTAGTATTGTTAAAATACTTCATCAATAAAAATTGAAACGTTTTACAGGCCGTGACCAAAATTGTAAACTATTTACATAAGAATTAGAAAATGTAAAAACAAGCTCCAAAAATTGAAAAATGGATTGTTATTTTTTAATTCTATTGATATTTATGTTTTGAAATATTCACCAAGTTGTGTATGTTTCTTGAAACTGTCATCAATCTAGATAAATCCTTCAGAAAATGCGCTTATTATCTCATGACTTTATTATACTGTCAACACCTTTTTTATAAATATTTAAAAATTAAAACAAATTTTAAAAAAGGTAAATACAAGATGAATGCACATTCAATAACAATGATTAATAAACAAAATTCATTCTCATTTTTCACACTAAATTACTTAGACATTATTCGTTATAGAAAGAACTATGATTTTACGGCTTGTTTAGAACATTTTATCAAGCACTTTGAGATTTTAAAAAAAACAGATGGTACTTTCTATTCAATATCTGAAATCTTAGGCAATGATCACATATTGTTACTAAAAGACGATAATAATAAAGCATCATTGGTGAAAATACATGACTTATTCGTTAGTTTTATTCAAAAACGATTATCAGATGATAAAACAGAAAACTATAGACCTTTTACAACTTTATACCAAACAACTGACAAATCATATACTTATGACCGAATTTTAGACGAGAATAACCAACCTATCTCTATGGTTAATTGGAAGTTAGGGAAATTTAAGTGGATTGATTATTAATCATAAATAATATTGCCTACTATGCTGGTGGACATAAAAAAAGGGACTGATCATTAATGATCAGTCCCTTTTTGCATTTAGGAGGATATTTTTTTTAAATAGGAATTATAAAAGATGAAAACAACTTTTATGTAAATTTTGGGATAACTTACATAAAAGTTGTAAAAAGTAGGTCATTATTAAAAATAATGACCTACTTTAGAAGAATTATATAAAAATGAAGTTAAAACAAAAGAACAAAACTTCAAGGATAGTCACTTAATTAAAATAACTATCCGTAAAGTACTTACAACATACCCATTTTTTGCATACCTTCTGCATTATCTGCAACCAACTTACAACCGTCAATATTATCAAAAGAATATTCAATCTCTTTGTTATAAACTTCTTTAGAAGTTTTTAGTTTAATATTCTTAATGATTAAGCAATTTTGTTTCAGCTTATAATCAAAACTTACAATCTGATATAACAAAATAGGCAATTTTGCATTCATAAGAACACTATTCTTAGGCGGTGTTACTACATCGGTTGTATACTGTGATAATTTTTCCGCAATTCCATGTACAATACTTTCTAAAATTAACTGTACAGTGATCACATTATTCTTAACATCTTTTCTCTTTACTAGTGATACTTTTTCTTGATCATTAAATTCTACACGAACATTAAGCTTTTCTTGTGTATGATAATACTGTTCAAGGAATAATTCTTTCATTCTAGGATAAGAATTAATAACTTTTTTATTAACTTTCCTTAAATACTCAGGACTTTTACGTGCATATCTTTCTAATAAGTGTAGTGTTTCTGGGCTATATTTACTATCAATACCAAGGTTATAATTTTTTGATACTGACAACAATAGTAAATCTTCACTTAATACTACTGTGTTTAATTCTGCGTCTAACTCTTGTGTTTTTTGTTTTCTATTCTTAATCATTTTTCATTCCTCTTTAAAAAATTATTTTCTTTGTTGATACTAATATATATGAAACTTTTTTAACACTTTGTAGCACTTACTAGCGATTAATCGCACTTATTAGCACTATTTTTTAAGCATAAATAATAGTGTAAGAAAAATTAATTTAAAAAGGTAAAACATTATGTTTATTGAAGATGAAGAATATACACAAGAAATTCCACAACCAGTTCAAGAAGAAGTAAAAGTGACTCATGCACGTTTATCATTAACTAAACGTGAGAAAGCTATTTTAAAACGTTACATGAATGAAAATATGATGACTCGTAGTAACTTGTTTTATACCAACGTGATTAAACGTGAGATTGAATTAATCAACCGTGATCTAGAATACGGATTATAATAGGTAGTATAAAAATGAAAAATGTAAAACAATTAATCAAAAATGATTCAGAATTAATTGAATTATTAAAACAGTACAATATATCAGAATCTATTGTTAACTCAATTAATGTAAGACTAGAAAAGAGTATTAATGAAACAGTTTCCGAAGAAACATTTAAAATGACAAGCGCTTTTTATAATGAGTTAATGGACATTAACAAACAACATAATATCAATATAGCTGAAAATGAAGCTTATGATATTATGCTCGCTAAACACAACTTATAATAGGTAGAGAAATGGATTTATTTAATGAAATCAATGAACTAGACGACAACTTTAAGAAAAATGCTAGTATCATATTCAAGCGGATTGTCAGTGACATACTAGACAAACGCAAATTAAAAATGCAACAAGATTTTGATAATATTCTATCTACTATGAATTATAATGCAATAGAAGAAGAATTAAAATTAAAAAAATCTAGATTAAAAGGTAAAAAACCTAAAGAGATTGTCAAAAATAGTAAGGAACTTTTACCAGAAAGTAAAAAGGAAAATAAACATTTTATGTTTAGATTGTAAATAAAAATAAAGTTAGTATAAAAAACAGTGTTGAATATGAATAATGTTGAAAAAGAATTATTAAGTTTACTTTTGCAATATAAAAAAGACTTGCAAAATAAGATTGAATTTTGTGATAAAAGCAAAATTAAGTTACAAGAATTATTGAAAGAATTAGAAGATTTTTTAAAAGGTAAAGAATAATGAGCAACGATAAAATTAAAAAAATTTACGATTTTTTACAAAGTGAAGCTATTAAAAATCAAGGTCAGTATTTTTCACAGAAAGATCTAGATGAAGAACTAGAGAAAATTCGTATCATTAAAGAAAAGATTTTAAAAGAAAATGAAAAAGGTTTATTATGAAACAAAGTAAAGAAAAATACTTAAAGGGACTAAAACAATATTTTGAATCAAAATTATTTAGTTTTTACCAGCATGACTTAATGACCTTAAATGAAGTTGATATCATGCTTAAAATGGTAATTCATCAAGCAGATCTTAAAATTAAAGTAGATGATGTATACACATTATATGAAGAATTATTTAATGAAACAGATCCATTAAAATATAGTCCTTTTAAGTTAGCTGATGTTTTAGTTAACTTAACGGTAGATGACCGATGAATAAGTTAAGATGGGTTAGTATTAAAAATGACCTACCAATTATTGAAGATATTTTCCGTGATTTAGTTCCAGTTTATTCAAAGCAATCAATTGTCACTTACATTATGACTAAGTATAGGGTAAGAGCTGATTATAAAGAGTTAAAAATTAACATTGAACAGAAAACGCCTATATCATTAATTACTGAACATTTACTACTATTTTTAAATGCTCAATTTTCTTAATAAATATTATTAATAGAAATTTTCTCTTTATTTTCTATTGTTGATTATTGATAAAATACACTATAGTTGGCTTCAGTCATTACCAATTTTAGTGTATAATACAAAAACTATTTTGATAATAGTTGTTTTATTGTAAGTGTATCTATGGCGAGAACTTTTTATATACATGTAAGATACATTAAAGAATCCCACTTAGTAGTTATTATAGCTATTGAGTGGGATTTTTTGCGTTATAGTGTTGAAAAAATACAGCAATCATTCACCACTCATACTAAAAACCATAGCAACATAACTTATAACTGCTATCAAGTGCGTATTAATAACTAAAAATTGCTGTAAGTTGGTTAACCTTGATAAATATTGTTTTAATATTATCAAGGTGTTCTATGAGTTTCAAAAATCGTGCAAAAAATATTCGTACAAAATTAGTGACAGATCAAGAACTTATTAATTATTTTGAATCAAAAATAAAGATTGATAATGAAAATACAGCGGGACTTGATGCAGATACTATTCGTTCATATGGCTATTGTCACATACCAAAGAAAATTTATGATGGTGCGTTATACCAAAGTGTCATTATACCAGCACGATTTAGAAGAAAGTATAATATTAATGCTCGTATGTTCCTCAATCATAGAGTGTCATATAAAATAGCATATCCAAGTAAAGATCTAGCTAACATGACAATAGATCATGCAGTTTGTCAAAATCCACAATGTTGTAACGCTAATCATTTAAGAATCTTAACACTATCTGAAAATACAGCAGAACGTGGCTCTAGGGCTATTGATACATTAAAGAAACAACTTGACTATATTCAGGATGATAAAACACAGTTTGATAATATTAACTTAGAACTAGATCTTAATGAAAATGAGAATGAAAAGAAAGAATGCGAATTCATAGAAGCAATGTTACAAGCATAAAAAAGCCTAGATCATAATTGATCTAGGCTTTTTAATAGGTAAAACTAAGATAATGCAAACTACTTAGTATTAATATTTAGAATGGGTTTTGCATTCTACGAACGGTAAAATCATCATTATGAACACTTGGTAAAGGTGCAACAATAGTTTGATTATTATTACTTACATTTACGTTATTAAATGAATTATTGCCTTGTGATGTAGATTTTTCACCAGTAATAACTGCTTTAGCTGCGTTTGCATACTTGTCCCTATTCATAGGAACTGAATCTAAAACATACACCGAATTGATCTCTTTTCGTAGATTATCACGGCTATTTTGAATAGGTGTTGTATCGTTGATCTTGATACTACTACTATCTTGTTTTTCATCATCATCCCCAAAAAAAGAAAAATCAGGTAAATCTAGTGAAGGAATTTTGAAGTTACTCTTAAACTCATTAAACGTATTGTTTAGATCTTTCATTGTATCACCAACAACACGGTTAAATGATTCTGTAACGTATTCAAAAACCTTACCTATACCCTTCCCTATCATAACTAGTGGATTAAGTTCAAAATATGTTTTAAGTGCTTCCTTATAATCCCCTGACATTATGTTTTCAACCGTTTCAACTATCTTTTCAAACGGATAACTTAGAGCATTGTATAAGGGTTCACTAAAGTTTTTGATACTTTCTTTTACTTTGTCTAGCTCATTTTGGCCGAAAAATCCAAACGTTATAAACTCTAATATTCCTGAAAAATAACCCTCGACAGCTTCACGAACTGAACCTGTCTCTTTGTATCGATCTATTGCTTCTGTAACACCACTGAATAATGCACCAACAATTAAGGCAGGTAGCGCTAATCTAGATAATAATCGAGGGATAGTTTTACCTATCATCTTACCAAGTCCGCCAAAACCTTTTTTAAACCCTTTTAATAATCCGCCTAACAATTTTTTAGGATTTAGCATCATGAAAAATGATCCGAATATTCCCTCACCATCTTTACTAGTAGTTGACGTTCCACCAGCTTTACTAGATAAGTCCTGAATAGCGCTTAATAATTGGTCATTATAAATTTCATCTTCCCGCCTACGTTCTTCTAAGCCGTTCAATAATGGAGATAATTTATTATTAATATCATACAGTTGCGATTCAATTTTATTGAACGTATCATCATCATTAAGCGAAACTTGCACAGGCTCTTGTGAATCATTTTTATCATTCAGTGAATAGTCTAAAAATGTAGATAACTTATCTTGAATAGCTATCAATTCATAATTCGCTTCTTCTAATAATTCTTGAAGTGATGATAAATTAAAACTTGATAAGTCAAGATCTAGTTCAGGAATAGTTAAGTTATTATTGACTACATTTTCAACAACTGGTTCACTGGATTGAGCATTTATTGAACTATTAATAGATTTTAGTTCATCTAGTTTATTATCAATGGATGATAGTTCATTGTTACTATCTAACAATGATTTTTCTAGTTCTTTATTTTTAATTTTAGATAAGGATTCATCATCAATAATAATAGGTTCATTGTTTGTGGATTGTGTTGTATCGTTTTTTGATTCTGATTGACGATCCGCAATTTCTTTTAAAATTGCTTCTTGTTTTTTAGCACTTTTTTCACGTTGTTGTAGTAGTTCTAGTAACTGTTCTTCGCTACCTTCTTGTACAGCATAATTTTGAGCACGATTTTCGGATAATGCTCCCTTAATTTTATTGCCAAAATAAGCAAAGCCCATTGATAATAAAGGACTATCATTCAATCCTGATAATATTGCACCAATATCCCCGAAGTTATCACCTACTTTTGAGACAAAAGCAGTAAACCTGTTAGAATTTGCATTAATTGCTTTTTCAGTTGTGTCAATATATTTTTGTAGTTCTAAACGCTGATCTTCATTTTGAACGTTCTTTGATAATTCGCGCAATACTTCTAATTGTTTTAGATTATCGCGGATCTCTGATTTAGTTCCTTTTCTAGAATTATCATTTAATTCAGTAAGTTGATCGAATAATTTTGATGTTTCATTACTCAACTGATCTTGAACACTAGCTGAGTATTTTTTTATATTGAGTAAATTATCTGAAAATTGTGTTTTATCTGAACTACCCTTTGCATTATTTTTAGCCAATTGTTTAATAGTAGCTTCCAATGCTGTAGTAGCTTTTATATTTTCTTCATGCTGCTTTTGAGCTTCATTAAGTCGTTGTTGTTCATCTGGTGTTAGATCTTGATAATTGTTGTTTGCCATAATTTTTATTTTTATTGTTACATGTTTGTAAATATTTACAGGCAAAAAAATCGTCACTAACAACTATGAATTGTTAGTGACGATTTTTAATAAATAATCTGCATAAATCACACTGGCAAGCATGAATTATAATAATATTTATGTCTACATTATTATTCACCAATAATGGAATAATTCATTCACAATAATAGTAGAAACACTAAATAATAACTGATAGTTAATCAATACCCATATAAGCCATTGAATTATAAGGGAAAAATAACACAATGTGTGGAATGGTATATATTAGGTTATTTACAGGTTATTGTCTGCTATTGGTGAAAAAGCGAAAAATAGGAAAAGTAAGGGTCTATAGATTGTTATCAATCCACTTATTCAAGTTATAAACTACAATATTCGGAATTCTGAATTGATGTTCACTTAAATGGTTTAAAATGATCTCTACGTTTGATTTACTTGTTAATAGAAAATTGAACTTAAAAATGAATTCAGGTTTTTGGATACATAACTTTACCAATTGTGTGATGGTTTTTGATTGTGTACATTTAAGAGTATCTTTAATACATGGTGAAGTCATAGTTACAAGATTAATTTTAAGCTTGTCGAATGTTAGGATAATTGCATTCTCAATTGACGGGCATAATTCATTATAACCAAGCATTAATACAATTTTGTGTAACTGATCGCGCTGTTGTTGTAGATTTTTTTTGATAGTTGTTTGCATAGTTGTTTACCGTTTAGTTATTATTTTTAAGAAAGTTTTAGAGTCTTAGCAATTAAGTCAATTTGTGCTTGAATATTCGCTATAGCTTCATTGTCCGTTGTAGTTTTCAATTTACGTTTCAATCGCTTTAAGTCACGGTTGAACTCTCTAAACTCAGCGAAAGTCATTGTTGTTTTTATTTTTTTATTTTCATTCATGTTAGTTACCTTGTTTTTAATACTGTCTGTATTGTTCTGATAAATCTTGTGCATGATGCCATTTACCCGTATTGTCATGCGATTCAACACGTTTACGCATACGTTCTTTTTCTTTTTCTTGTTCTACATCTTGGAGTAAGCTAGCTGTATGATCTCGATAATTATCAAGAATATTCTTAATACCTAGATACACTTTAAAATCATCAATTAACTGTTCATCAATAAACAGAATGTTTTTATCCAGTTGCTCTAGTAATCTATTAATTTTTGAAGATACAGTATCTTCACCATCAATGAAGTGTATTAAATTGTGGTGTGCTTTCTCACTGATCCTTGCTGAAAATTTAATATTCTTTTTCATAATTAAACCTCTTTATTTTTTATAATATTTATGGTTGTAAAAATTGGGGATTGTCAGACAAAATGTAAGACAATTAATTGATAATGATTAACGATTGATAACTATTCGCAACTAGTTGTTCATTGATATTATTAATTAATCATTAATAACCGTTCATTAATATTGATGAATATAAACTCCATCTTTAGATCCACAGTTTCACCACTAAGTCAATAGCAATTTAAAAATATTTTAATCCATTTAGGGTATACTTTAGAGACTATTAATACATAGTCCATTTATATACAAAAATAGTCTATTTAGAGTTGATCTTTAATTTATAGATGATAGTATACATACATCTAAGATGTTAAATAGACTATTAAGAGTGAATTATGAAAGGATTAATTTTTGGCTATGCTAGAGTTAGCACAGTTGATCAAAATCTAGATAACCAGCTAGAAAAATTAAACAATGTTGGTTGTGATCGAATTTATAGTGAGAAGGTTTCAGGTAAAGATACGAATAGACCTGAGTTTCAAAAATTAATGGATCATGTTCGTGAAGGTGACACAATTGCCGTATGGAAAATTGACCGTATAGCTAGGAATCTAAAAGACTTACTAACCATTGTTGAAGAATTAAAAGAACGTGGTGTTACTCTAAAAATACTATCGCAAAATATTGATACTACTACACCACAAGGCAAAATGTTTTTATCTATGCTTGGTATGTTTGCTGAGTTTGAACGCGATCTGTTACTAGAAAGACAACGTGAAGGTATAGCTATTGCAAAGGAAAAAGGAAAATACAAAGGCCGTAAAGGTGTTGATCCAGCATTAAAAGAACAAGTTATTGAGCAATACAATAATGGTGTTAAGCCTAAAGCTATCATTGAACAAACTGGCTTAGGACGTTCTACAGTTTTTAAAATTATCAAGGAAGGAAACAACAATGAGTGATCTAGTTACAGGTATTCGAGCAGGGTTAGGGATAGGGTCTAAGATTGAATTAATTGGTATTATATACATTGCTTACAAAATCGAAAATGGTCTGATCTACTTTCGGTAAATTTCAACACTATAATTTTATAATGAGCCAGAATGCAAAAAACCTCTATCATTATTGCCAGTATGATAGAGGTTTTTTCGTATGTTCTATTAACATCATAAAAGGTGATCAATCAATTATGATTCAGAAAGTTGTTGATAGAACATACAGCACTAACACAAAACTATGTGCCTTTCCGATCAAGTGCTTTTGGTATTATTATAAGAAGCGAAACTTATAATATTTTACATGTAAATTATGGATAAACTATACAATTCATTCAGTTCAATGAATATTTATGGAAGTAAAAATGATGATGCGCTAAGGGTAAATGGATGATTAACGAATTTTAACCACCCTTATTAAAAAGTGCGCACTTTGTTTTTGTTAGTATTGACAATAGTGTTGAAGTATTGACGGGTATATAGTACCAATAACTTACCATTAATACAATAGTTTTTTATTATTTTTTATAAGATACTTCAAAACTGAATGGATCAACGTAAACATTTTTATGTTTTTCTTCAAGATCGTATAAGTCAAAATACATTATATTATTCATGTACTTACACATTTCTTTTAAATCATCCCTGCTTAACAATTCTTTTTTATATTCATTATGAATTCGATCTATAATGAATTGTTGTTCAGTTTGAGAATAATAGATAAAATCTTGGTTATTAATAATATTTTCAATAGCTTCTGAAAAACTATTTTGCATTGTTGGTAAATCATCTAACTGACCATTAAGAACTAAAAATAGTTCAGAGTATAATTTTAATTCCATTTTTCTTACTCTATTTTATAAATTGTTTAAAACAAAAAGACCACTTTAAAGCAGTCTTTATTCTTCTTGATTCACCATTAATTCATACTTATGAATGCTGGTTAATTATACTTTCAAGTTCATTTTCTAATTCGTCAAGTGTAACACTACCTTCTTGATAATTGTCATACAATTGATCTAATTCGTCTCTTGATGATAACACAAAAAGATCTTCACTATCACTTGGATTAATACCCATTGAGATTTTTTCTAGTGTAACTCTTAAACACGATACACTAGTACAAAAACCATAAGGTGAATTTTTTAAAATGGTTTGTATTGTTTGTTTCATAACTTTCAAGTTCCATGTTTTCAATACAGGTATTATAAGAAAAATTCCTTTTAAAATCCAGGAGTTACATAAAAATAGCAATTTAATACTATGAATATTAATGCACTATTAATGAATAATAACACAATATTTACCATAATATACGTATAGGGGTACGTAGTATATTGAATATTAATTCATGATTAAGTTAATTTATAAATTGGTTTGTGAATAAATTATCTAAAAATCAATGTATGATCACGTATAGGTATACATGATAACTCATTGTTAAGTAAATAGATTATGCAAAATTAATTAAATGGAACTGCTACTGGTGACTTATACTTTACTGGTTTTGTGTGGATAATCCCGTCATGCTTTACACCACGATCAATTGAATGTTCCTCGCAGGGTAAATCATCATACGAATAATGATAAGCCTTTGTATCAGCATGTAAAATTATGTTGTCCATGACTGGGATAAATTGATCATCTTGTGGTTGAAATTTGTTTTTAAAATGTTGTAGTTTTTGATTAATGTTCATTTTCTTTTCTTCTTATTGTTGTGTTATGTTTTTTAATAATGGCTCATATTGGTTTAACATGAGCCATGATGCGTTAATGGTTATGCAAAGTTGATTTGGTTAGTTAATGAAAAGTCCATCTGTTTTACTTCAATAGGTTGTTCATAGTCTGAATCATTCGCTGCAACATCATTAAATAGTTCGTTAATAGATTCGTCACTATTAACCGTTAATAACGGTAATTCGTGACACATAACATCTACTTCATCTACATCATCTACATTGCTAAGTGTCCCCGATTGATTATCTTCTTTTCCTTCTGGTATTTCGGGGACACTTAGCAAAAGAGAATTAATCATCTCTTTTGCTTTTTCACCACGAAGACCATTCATTTTAATTAATAACTCGCCTAACCCGATTTTATTAATAATTGTTTCAACATCATCTAAACCAAACTTTTTAATTAATCTTTGTCTAGCCTTTTTAGTTTTATCATCCATAGCTTTACCAGACAAAGGACGCACGCCACGTTTACCATTTTCAAAAGCCTTAGATACTTTATCATCTAAGCACTTGGTTTGAAGTTTCACACCAGTTTCTAAGAATATTTGATTTACCATTGCATCAGCATGAGCCTTGTTAGGAACAACAATATCGCAAACTCGATTATCATTTTCATAACGTAGAACACCACGAAAAAACGCTTGTAAAAGTAAATTAATCTGAATCCAATTTTCTAATTCATCCGCACCTAGTCCCTGAATATCCTCAGTAGTTAATTTTACATCAATAGGTAAATCACAACGGAACAGACCTAAGATTAAGTCATTTTCTTTTAAGTCGTTACGGCCTTTTGTGTTAGCTGCGACAGTAGTTAATTGAAAATGATTTTCTAAGTCTCTAGAAAGTTCACCATCTTGTAACTGATCGTTGTTCACACAAAGTAAAGCTTTACGCCCCATTTTGAATTTCTCTTTTATAGCATCCGTGATCATTAATCCACGTTCTTTAATGTTATTCATCTTTGTTTTACTCATGTTATATTCAGTAACATAGTAAATAGAACCAGCACGTTTATTAAAGTTCTTAATTCTAAGTTTCAAGTTACGTTCAATGTATTGAACGCCAGCTTTAGTTAGTAATTTTACAATCGGGTTTTCTTGAACAGAGTCACCTATAAAAGTCACCCCTTTACCAAAATTAACGAAAGTATCAACATCAATAATTTTTGATTTATAAACGTTATAACCCTTGTCAACTTCTGGTTTGAAAGTATAGAAGATCGCTTTATTGTCAGCGTGAATAGTCTTAACTTCATCAACACGTTTGAAAAGCTTTTCAGCGTCACCATTTTTTTCATTTTCAACATAATATTGTAAACCTTCTTTACTAAGCCCAGTAATTTTATAGCTGTTAGAGCGCTTTTCACTTTCAAAATGTTTAAGTAATTCTTTCTTTTGTGCGCTTGACCATAGAGCTTTATTCGTGTTTAACTTAACAGGTGTTGATAGTCCGTCAACATCATCGAATAATAAGTGAACATTGCTTAAATCTAATTCATTAGTGTTTACTGTTAAGAACCCTGCAAAGGTCATAAACACGATCCCACCATTTTTAACAAAGTCTTTATCAAAACGAAAAACATTATCGAATTGTGTAGCAACAGCGCCATATTTTTGATCTACGTCTGTATTGTCACTTGCATAAATTGTAACAACACGGTCTTTGTATGCCATAAAATCCGCCATTGTAAGAACACCATTATCCACCAGCTTTTTTAAATGGTTAATCACTTCTTCATAACGTGAACCCTCAACCCCTCTACGCATAGAAGCACGATCAGGTAAGATGTAAAGTGAACATGTTTTATCATTAATCATACTATTAACAGCGTCTTTAGTAGCGGTGTAAGTCTTGCCTGTAGCTGGTAAACCTGTCATACAAGTTAATTTAAGGTTTTTAATATCATTATCGAATACTAGTTCACCTTTTTTAACAGTCTCTTTTTTAGTAGCATCTTCATTAAAAGATATAGTTTTCAAACACTTTTCTACAAATTTCTTTTTAGCATCTAGTATGCTTAATTCATCATCTAGTTTATTGTAAGTTGCTTTATCAGCGCCTTTATATTCAAGTTCTATAGTTGGTTTAGCACCGTTATTTTTTGCATTTTCAATTTTGCTTTCGGCTGTCCAACTAGGTTGTTTACTAAAACGTGCCTTGAACATGTTTAATTCATCAATAATTCGTAATTCATCAACACCTTTTGCAATCATTGAACATGCCATTGAATAAGCTGCACCGTTACCGTCACCAGTTGTAAAACTCTTTGTATTGTTACTAAACTTATCAATAGTAGCTTGAACACGGTTATTAATAATTGTTTCACTTGGTTTAACTTCTTTTGCGCCTAGCTCATTCATTTTTTTACGAATAATTTTACTTTTAGACTCAATATTATTAACTTGTTTATTAATGTTATTGATAAAACCTAAAGCTGGCTTAACAGAGTAAACACTATAGTCATCATCTAAGTGAATACGGGTATTATCAGAAACGTAACATAGTGAATTATCATTAGTTGGTGCTTGATCGTAGTATTCAACAATACCAGCAACCTTTAATAAGTCCTTAACCATAATACGGTTCATTTTCATGTGAGTTTTACGATCACCCTTACCACCAGCAGAAAACATTTTGTAAGAATCCTTATCCGCATAAAGATCATTCATCCAAAAACATTTAATACCATCTTTAGATGGTGAAACCATCATGTAAAACGGCTTAGTAGTTAGTAGAGCATCCCATACACGATCTAAATCGTTTTTAGGAATGTTATCTAAGTCAGCATGAAACACACCGTTAGCAGTGAAAGTATTTAAACCCTCGTCAGTAGCTTCATTCTTATGAAAACCATCAATTTTAAAACCGTGTGGCGTAAACTTAGGTAAGTATGAATCTTTGCTTACTTTTGTTTCACTTTCTGTTTTAGCTTTTGTATACTCAGCAACTTGTTTATTAAACTTGCCATCTACTACAGCAGTGATCACACGCACCATTTGAACAGCTTTGATTCTTGTTAAAGAACCATCTTGAACAGGTGCAAAACCCACTTTAATATTTTTTAATAAATCGTGTTTTTCTTGTTGACTAACGTTAACAGTCTTGATAAAATTACCACTAGATTTTCGCAGAGATTCAATTTTTTCTGCATAAATATTATTAGAATGTAAATCATTCATAGATTTTTTAGAAAAGCTGTCTTTGCGAGGGGCGGCTTTTTTTGTGTCTAAAATTTGTGTTTCTTGTTCTTTCTCCATCTTTAGCATGTTTTGTTTAAATGTATTCATGTTTAACCTTTCGTTTTTATTCTTTCCTCCATCATTCGGAAGTTATTAATTAATGTTTTGCCCCTTGTCGGGGAATGTTTATTTTATCGTTTTTGTAAATTTTTATTTTAGTGCTTCAAGTTTTTTTAATGCTCTTAAAATAGTTGGTACGCTTGTATCAAACTTTCTAGCAAGATCTGCCTTAGTGTATTGTCCACTATCCCAAAGCTGTTTTAGTTTCAATAAGTTGTTTAAGTCTTTGAATAAATGGATTCTTTGTTTTTTCATTGTGTTACCTATTAAGTAGTTATTAATTTAAAAAAAAGCACATTTTGTGCCTGTGTATGTATATTTATGTATTATAATTAATATTAAATTGATCATTGCTAAAAACTAAAAGTTGTATTTTTTGGTGTTTCGTTTAATTTTCAACTGAAACCTTCAAAATATACAATTATCTTTTTGGTCATTTTTTATCAACCTCCCCAATATTTAGCAATTGTATATTTTTTGAACAGTATTTTGAGAAAACTTATAAAAATGAGGCTTAGGATTTTGCTATTTTTCACCCCCTATTTAACAATCATTTTTCGAATATCGCGTATATAGGCTTAAAATAGCCGCTGGTGGCTTTAAATTCATTTTTAATAGTGGGGTACCATTAATCACAGTTCGTTACACTGCGTTACATTGAGGTGTGTTAAAATTAAAATTAACTTTTTTTCAATTATTTTTGTATCAATAAGAAAATATGCTTCAACTAAAAAACATCATTAAACGCCCGTTTTCATAAGTTATCTTACCGAATTTCGCCTATTTTCACGCACTTAATTTTAAACACAAAAACCCCTGAATAGATCCAAAACTATTCAGGGGTTCAAAAAATGTTGATTTAGACATTTTTAATTCGCATTAATATTTATGGTTTTTTTCATGCTCATCATTGTGTTCAAAACAAATTCAGTGACTACTGAATTTGGCACACAACAATGGATTGAGCGTATTTTAGGTTCA
>CEPX01106284.1_pt1 | contig 17318 bp, 20 predicted proteins | sample 361361 | NCBI WGS metagenome assembly CEPX01 (sample SAMEA2619974, study PRJEB7988) | marine metagenome | biome: marine biome (ENVO:00000447); feature: mesopelagic zone (ENVO:00000213) & marine oxygen minimum zone (ENVO:01000065); material: "saline water (ENVO:00002010), including plankton...
CTAAGCTAAAAGAAATAGCAGCAGTCGGAATGCGCCTGTCAGATGACCTGGTAGAACTTGAGCTCGAAAAACTAGAAAACATTCGTCAGTGGGCCGATACCGAAGACGAGCGTTTACTTTGGTCTAAGCTACATAAAGCTGCTTATAATGGGCGCAGAACGGGCCTCGGTACCCACGGTTTGGCTGATGCAATCGCCTGTCTAAATCTTGCATATGATAGCGACGAAGCTTTGGTGGTTATTGAACAAATCTATCAAACTTTACGGAACGCAGCCTATGAAGAGAGCATATATCTTGCTCAAGAAAGAGGACAATTCCCGGCTTTTGATTGGAGCGTTGAGGAAAACAATGAGTTTATTCAACGCCTTCCTGAAGCCCTGAGGAAGTTAATTGCCAAGCATGGGCGCCGCAACATTTCGATTCTGACGAACGCGCCTACTGGGTCCGTTTCTATTATGTCACAGACGTCGTCCGGCATCGAACCAATTTTTAGAAATTCTTACATTCGTCGCCGCAAGCTCTCGCACGACGAGCAACACCTGGAGGCAGATTATGTAGATGATCTGGGGGATCGGTGGATGGAGTATCAAGTATTTCATCACAATGTGCAGGCGTGGCTTGATACTAATGAAGGGGAGATCCCACTATTTTTTGTGGAATCAGATAATATTGATTGGCGCCGTCGCGTGGCAGTGCAGTCTGCAATCCAGCAGAGTATCGATCACAGCATTAGTTCTACAATTAACCTCCCCCACGGAACGTCTCCGACTTTGGTTGGAGAACTATATATGGAAGGCTGGCGCCAGGGCCTTAAGGGGCTTACGGTGTATGTAGACGGATCCCGTTCGGGCGTCCTACTTGCCGAAAAGGAGGCTGGATTCCCACAGCACAAAGCTCCCAAGCGCCCCATTGAATTATCGTGCAACATTCATCATACTACTATTAAGGGCGAAAAGTGGCTCATTCTAGTGGGACTAATGAATGATAAGCCTTACGAGGTTATGGGAGGCCTCTCCAATTTGATTGAGATTCCCAAAGACAAAGCCCAGGGCATTTTGGTTAAAAACCCGCGAAAGACCAGGAATTCTATCTACGATTTAAAAGTAGGGAAGAATGGGGACATAGTGGTTATCAAGGATTTGGTAAAGGCCTTTGATAACCCCAATCATTCTGCCTTCACTCGTATAATCTCGCTTGGACTACGCCATGGCGCTAGTATTCAATATGTGGTAGAGCAGTTACAAAAGGATCGCGACTCTGACATGTTTAGTTTTGCTCGCTGTATTGCTCGTATCTTGAAGAATTATATTCCCAATGGCCAGAGCGCAACCGAGAAAACTTGTAGCTCATGCGAAACAGATGGGCTCGTCTATATGGAAGGGTGCGCTACCTGTAAGAACTGCGGTTTTGCTAAGTGTGGATAGAAAGGAAGAATGTTGAGATCCCAAAAACAAAGAAAATACAAACGCATTAAAACAAAAGAAATGTTTATTGAACGCTCTAGGGCGAAGCATGCTGATAAATATGATTATTCGAAGGTTGAATTTCCCGATCGAGGGCATGCCCCCGTTAGCGGAAGAAAATTGGCCAATTATGATGGAAATACTACGGTCACTATTTCGTGCCCCAAGCACGGAGACTACACCCAGAGACCGCGCAAGCATCTAGAAGGGTCGGGGTGCCGTAAATGCGCGTACGAGGCGATCGCTTTAGCCCAAGCCGGACGACCAAGCACTATTGTACATAAACGCAGGTATTTCGATAAGAGGTTGACAGTGCCGGCGGACTTGCAGCAGGACCTCAAACAACAACTCGCTGAGATTCAAAAAGCTAAAAGCAGGTGCTCTACTTATGTATTTACGATTGATAGCCCTACACATGGAGTGGTGGAGGTACTAATTGACAAAGAGGATTGGCCGAAAGTCTCCGCGCATACTTGGTTCGCCACCAAAGCTCATCCAGGCCGCAACGGAGAAAAACAGTTTTATGTAAGCGCTCGCGTAGCGGCCCCGCACCTCCCGCGACTAGAATATACTCATCCTCGAACGGGAAAAAGGAGAACATATCAGCGCTGTACTCATCTCGCGTTGGGGCGCCTAATAGTGGATGCGCCCGCCGACAAACTTGTTGACCATATAGACGGGAACACCCTGGACAATAGAAAACATAATTTGCGCGTATGCTCCTACACAGAGAATAATCAAAACACCCGCACAAAAAGAAATACAACCAGTAGGTTTAAGGGGGTTAACAGAAATAAAAATAAGAAGTATAATTGTTGGTCTGCTTATATAAGACTCGAGGGCAAGACGGTAAATCTCGGAAGTTACGCGACCGAAGAAGACGCCGCGCGCGCCTACGATATCATGCACCTTACTAAAAGTGGTATATATGCGAAAACTAATTTTCCCATAGAGGAATATATAGGAATATGTTAAGTTTCACAGAGAAAGCAGTAGAATACTCTCGAACAGTTGTAGAACCAGGCGAATCAATTCGCGTCGGCGTCGTTGGTGGCGGCTGTTCCGGTATGACCTATGCTCTGGAGTTTGAGACCGAGATTGACGAAGAAGACATCCGCTTGGATTATGAAGGAGTGGATATTTATATTGACCCTCACAGTTCTGAGCTTTTAACGGACACAACAGTAGATTATGTTAAAGCTCTACAACGCCAAGGGTTTGTATTTATGAACCCTCGGGCAAACGCCACATGCGGATGTGGATCATCATTTAGTTAGAAAGGAAACCAAATGACACTAACACCAGTAAACAACTACCTCACGGTCCGAACCGTCGAGGACACAGACACAGAAGATAGCGGTATTCTGCTACCCCAGGATTATCGCGCCGTAGAAAGCCCCTTTGCGGTGGTTGAAGTAGTCAGCTGCTCGGGCGAGAACGGAACCCTATGGGACGCCGGACTGCAACTTGTCGTGGAAGCACACATGCTCCGTGACATCCAGCACAACGGCGAGACCTTCACGGTTATCAAGGAAAACCACGTAATCGGCATTTTATCGGAAGGGTGAGCGTTAGTTAGATGCCCAAGAAGAAGCGTAAGGACCAGCCGAGATACGCGGACTATATGAAGTCCGCAGATTGGCTTAAGAAGAGGCGCTATGCTTTCTACTTACTGGGGAAAGTTTGTGAAATTTGCGGCGCTAGCAAAGGTATTAATGTTCACCACAATAACTATGGGGCGCTGGGAAACGAACGACCTCGCGCCGACTTGGTGATTATGTGTGCCGGCTGTCATCTTGCGTTTCATAAGTTAATCCCGGCTCAAAAGTTAGGTAAAAAATCGACTGGATATACCACCGTAAAATGTACCCTGTGCATGGGAACCCAGCTCAAAAAAATAAACTATCGTTCTTGTTCTACGTCACTCCAAAGAGGGCATTCTGTGAGAAACCCTAAAGAGAAAATCCACAGGGTATTGAAAATATGCACACAATGTGTGGAGGCATTGGATGAGCGCTTGTTGTCGGAAAATAAGATAAGCAAGTCCGCTGTGCAAAAAGAAAAGCGGGAGATAACAGCTAAGAAAAAAGAGGCAAAAAGAAAGAAGCGTTTGCAGCGTCTCGAAGCTAAAAAAGAAAAAGCACAACGGCTCCCTCCCCAAGCATCTAAATCTAAAAAAACAAAGAAGCCTAAAAAACCTCCTCTCCCCGTGAGCCCTCCGGAAGTGTTGGTGCGCCGGAAGTCATAACTATATAAATAAACCCTTGACCTGACTAATCATCGGTGCTATACTGGCACCATGATGAAGTTACCTCCTCTTGAATACACCATTGACAACATAGTCCTTGGGTGGCGAGAGGAGGCCGTTTCGTTTGCCGCAGAACACAACTATCACCTAATAGTCAACAGCGACCAGCGCGAACACTACTACTTCCAAAGAGAAGACGACATAAAACATAAATGGTTTGAGGGCATCTTCCAACTTGGTATGAAGTCACTCCTCCCGATACCATTTGAAATTCAAACAGTAGGTTTTGAGGACGAGAAACTAAAGGTTATAACGAAAGGTAATACCAAAGTACTGATAAACTTTGGAAAGCTACATATCTTTGACCTGGACAACTTCACAAACCTCAATGTTGAAGAAATAGTAGAAGACTATACGGTTTATGACTTTTTTGATATTACGGCCGGCGCGAAACAAATAAACCGCCCCATTGTTGAGTTTGAGAATACCTTTGTGAAAACAGCTACTTTTGTGCCCACCAACAGAAGCGACAGAGACAAAAGTGGTGCGACATTGAAAGATATACTGGTAAAGAGCCATATTCAGTCCGAGGACATAAAATCATTTGACTTCTCAGAGACAGTGGTACGCCTTTTGCTAATGCGAAGATTAAAAGAACTTGAGATAAGGGCGGTACCAACAAAGCACCAGAAAGAGTCCAAGTTCAAAAAGAACAGAAACATAAAAGTGTCCCATTCTTACCGCCATGTCTCAAAAAACAAGTTTCACTATAATATTATTGATGAACTGGACGACAGAATAGCACTGTATGGCTAATCCAAATATGCCTGCTATCATACCGGTAGCAGGAATGATAAATGACGAATTCGGTATGGCTTGGGACGCATCCTTAATGCCTGTCGCACCGAACTACACGGCCATTGAAAGTGCTATTTATGAATGCCTCAATATGGGGGTCTCTTCTATATGGATAGTGGCCAACGATGATATCGCCCCCTTAATACGACATCGTATCGGTGAATGGGCGACTGATATAGATAGTATAAAACGAGGAACCTTCAAAAGACACCCCTCGGCAAACCATAAAGAAATTCCAATTTATTATGTTCCTATCCACCCCGGACACAGGGGAAAAGTAGATAACTATGCTTGGTCTATAATATGGGGATGTAATGTCGCTTATTGGATAATGAAAATGATGAGTAAATGGGTAACCCCAGATCAATATTACATTTCATTTCCTTTGGGGGTTTTGGATATTCATGAAGTATATAATAACCGCATTATAATGCGTAAAGGCGCCCCCTCATATTTCTCACATAACGGAAAGACCATAAAAGATGGAGAACTGCTAAGCTTTGTGCTTGAACCAGAAGAATGGCGGAGAGCAAAACATATCATTACCACGAACGCTGCTGAGTGGAAGGCGCCAGAAGAAGGGTCGGGCATGATACCTCACGAAAAGCTCCCAGTTGGAGAAAGAAGGAAGTCATTGAAATACACTCTACAGGACGTTTTTGGCGGAGGGCCACAAGGCACAGAAGTAGAGATAAATGAGTTTTATAACTTGACTACGTGGGACGGCTATGTTACACTATTACAGTCAGAACTTGGGCAGCGGATGAAGCGCCCGAGCAATAAAATAATGTACAGGGGATTCAATAATGACAGACAGAACAAAGAGTAAAATCCCGTTTATAAATTTGCACTCACATACGGTAGCGGGCTCCGTATTCGACGCCTTAGGGTATGCAGCAGAGCATTTTGACTTTTGTTATTCCAACGGCGCCGAGGCTATGGCGATAACTGAACATGGGAACATGAACTCTTTGCCTCACATGCTTCTTCACTCCCGCAAAATGAAAGCAGAAGGCAAGGAGTTCAAGCCGATTTATGGCTGTGAAGCATACTTTATTCCCTCTGTTGAAGAATGGCGAGAAGAATACGAACGAGCTAAGGAAGACGCTAAGGCCGCGAGAACATTAGCAAAAAGCGGAACCTCCGGCGCCACTGTTGAAGACGAGGGCACTTCAAAGAAAGAAATGAAGTCCATTCTCAACCGGCGCCGCCACCTAGTCTTGCTGGTACAAAATCAAACGGGACTAAACAACCTGTTCAGGCTTATCTCAGAATCTTATAGAGAAGAAAACTTCTATCGTTACCCACGAATGGACTACTCATTACTTGAGAAGTATAACGAAGGCATTATTGCGAGTAGCGCTTGTTTAGGGGGACCCCTGGCTGGCGACTTCTGGGCCAACAGCGAATACGAAGAAGACGAAGAAACCGGCCGAGACAAGTGGGTCAAAAGCAACCCCGAAGCAGTTCTAGAAGCAATGCGCGAGACCACCCGGCGCTTCAAAGGTATCTTCGGGGACCGCTGGTATGGCGAGCTACAATGGAACAACATTCCAGAACAACACGAACTAAATCAATACATTATTCAGGTGTGTGAGGAGTTTGACGTCAAGCTCATTTCAACCGCTGATAGCCATTACCCCAACCCCGAAGCTTGGAAAGACCGAGAACTATACAAGCGGCTTGGCTGGATGGGAAAGGCCCCCTCTTGGGGAACTACTGAACTACCTGTAAACGTTGAAGAAGTCGGCTATGAACTCTATCCAAAGAACGGCGACCAAATGTGGGAGGCATACAAACGATACTCAGCCTCATGCGGGAAAGACTATAATGACGAACTTGTCTTAGATAGTATTACCAGAACACACGAAATTGCTTTTGAACGCATTGAGGCTTTTGAGCCGAACACGGATGTAAAGCTCCCAGACTTTGTGGTTCCTGCCGGCCAGACGGCAACACAGGCGCTTGTACAGCATTCAATGGAGGGTCTACGTGCTCGTGACCTGGGCGAGAACAAAGAATACGTGGACCGGCTCAAGCACGAACTGGGTGTTATTGACGACCGAGGGTTTAGCAAGTATTTCCTTACAATGAAATCTATTGTTGACCAGGCATTGGAAACGATGCTTGTTGGTCCAGGCCGAGGTAGTGCCTGTGGCTCATTGGTCGCTTATACTCTCAACATTACACAAATTGACCCAATCAAGTATGACCTGCCTTTTGAACGTTTTCTGCGCTCTGACGCCACTGACTACCCGGACATAGATACGGATGTTAGTGCTCCAATGGTTTTAAAGGAAAAGCTGATTGAAGAGTGGGGAGCCAACAGTGTTGTTCCTATTTCAAACTGGAACACCTTACAACTCAAGTCTCTTATCAAGGACATTTCTAAATTTTATGAAGTTCCTTATGGTGAAGTTAACAAAGTTACGACCGCCATGATGGACGAAGCCACACCAGCAGCCAAAATCAAGCACGGTATCAAGGCCGGCGTTTATGCCCCTACTTGGGAAGAGGTAATGGAACTGTCCCCCTCGCTCCGCGGCTACCTAGTAAAGTATCCTATTATCAAGACTCACGTTGAGGCTCTGGTTGGGCAGGTAAAATCTTGCTCCCGGCATGCGGGCGGTGTCCTCATCGCCGACAACCTAAATGAGCACATGCCTATCATTAGTTCCGGTGGGGTGCGACAGTCTCCCTGGGCAGAAGGTCAGAACGTCCGCCACTTGGAACCACTTGGGTTTATCAAGTTTGATTTGCTTGGGCTCTCAACACTCAAAATGTTTGAGGGTTGTATAGAACACATTCTCCGTCGCCACCATGGTATAAAAAAATGCACGTTCGATCAAATCAGGGAGTATTACGACAGTGTTTTGCACCCAGACATACTAAATCTGAACGATAGTGCAGTTTACGAGCACGTGTTCCACAAGGGAAACTTTGCCGGCACGTTCCAATTTACAGGCGACGGGGCGGCAGACTTCTGTAAGAATGTGAGACCCAACAACATTGCTGAGATTTCAGCAGTGACTAGCATTTTTCGGCCCGGGCCGCTCTGTTTATCGGGTGACACAGAAGTACTACGTTCATTCGCTTATTATAATGACAACTCTGTTGATAATGTATGTGGACAAAAGCGCGCTACAACGAGACACAAATTGAAAGACTTGTATGACTTGTTTCACAAACCAGGAAATAGAAACAGGTTGTATTTATCATCGTATGATGAAGAGAATAGGAAAATTGTTAGAAACAAAGTAGTAAATGTTGTTGAATCAGGAAAGAAAGAAGTTTATAGTGTAAGATACCAGCGCCGGAGCTCAGGGCAAAAGAAGGTTGTTTCTACTTCTATTCTAGATAACAGTTCCAAAGATAAGCAGAACAACATGGAGGCCACATTAGCCCATCGCTTTTTGACCAAGGAAGGGTGGAAGCGACTTGAGGATTTGGTAGAAGGCGATTACATTTTGGTTATAAACCAGGGTTGCAAGAAGGGTCCTGCGTCTTCCGATGGCTGCTCCAGAAGGGACTGTCAAACGACGTGGGGTAGAAAGAATTTTCGTAACATTGCCTTTTATCATTACGACTATAAGTGTGTAATGTGTGACTGGAATGAGGGCTCACTTGATGTTAATCACATAGAAGGAAACAGAAACACGAGCAATAAGGCGGAAAATCTCTGTTATCTATGTCCGAATCACCATCGACAGTATTCTGAAGGAACGTTAATAAAAGAGTCTGTTTTGAGCGCGCGCAAAAAATATGAGCATCCATTTTTTACAAGAGATTTGATGTTCGTACGATACCTTGGGAAAAAGTTTGAAAGAGAGGTTGAAACCTATGATATAGAAATGGAGAACCCACACCACAACTTCTTTGCTGGGGGGTGCGTTGTACACAATAGCGCCCGCGTTAACGACGCCTATGTTGCCGCCAAAGAAGGGCACACTGATATTGAGTGGTATCACCCCATCTTTAAAGAGATTACAGAAGAAACCTATGGACATATTATTTATCAGGAGCAAATCTCAGAGCTAACACACCGTATTGGCAAAAACATTTCACGTGACGACGGCAACACTATTCGAAAACTGTTGACAAAGAGTGGAACAGGAAAAACACACCTCCTGGCCGCTCTTCACCAGCGGTTCCTCGACGGCGCCGTGGAAAAGGGTATCCGTTACAGCGTAGCGGAAGAAATTTGGGAACTTATGGCCGGCTTCGCAAAGTATGGCTTCTCAAAGAACCACGCCACCGCATACAGTATCATTTCGTATCAATGTGCTTGGTTGTGGACAAAGTATCCTTCTGAGTGGGCAGCTGCCTTCTTGGACAAGGAACCAGAGAAGAGAAAAGAAAAGGCGATCAACATTGCTAAGTCATTGGGTTATACCATTAGAAAGGCGGACGTAAACTATTCCTCCTTTGTCTGGGAGATCGATCCCGACGACCCTATGCTACTTATTCAGCCTCTTTCGTCCCTAAAGGGCCTCGGAGATGCCGCAATTCAGCAAGTAGTGAATAACCGACCATATAACAGTGTTGAAGAATTTATCTTTCACGATGACATTATCTATTCCAAGCTCAATAAAAAGGCTTTAGATGTGCTGGTGCGCTCTGGGGCTATGGACAGTCTAATAGACGAACGGTTTGAAGGACGCAAGCATTTCTGGTCTGCTGTCGCAGTAGATAGGGTGTATAGTCGCAAGAAGTTTGACGAAAACATTATAAAGTATAAGGATGAGGGTGAATTTTCCAAAGAAGAGGAAATCGACAACCTTACAACCCTAACTGGTATGTTCCCGATTCACTTGGTAATGACTGGGGATGTGAAGCAGCGCTTGGACGAACACTTTGTGCCGCCCATTTCAAGCTATGACCCAGACTTGGGTCTTGTGTGGTTTATTCCCCGCGAGATAATCAAAAGAAAAACCAAGAATGGAAAGCCTTATTGGATTGTTATTACAATTGATTCCAATTCAGTGTTGACAAAGTTCCGCTGTTGGGGTATTATAGAGGGCAAGGATAGAATTCATTTGAATCGGCCTTATATGGGACACCTAGATCACGACCCAACTTGGGGCTTTTCAACAAGATCCATTAGAAGAAATTTAAGATTGCTAGGATAAAGGGAGCACAAAATGGCAAAAAAGAATCACAAAAAAGAACGACACGTTAATAAGAAGAAGACTTCGATTGGCAATAGCGTCCGAACGAAGACCGGCAAGCCCGGCGCATGTGGTGGGAACAAACGCTATAAGAAGCGCTATAGGGGGCAAGGAAAGTGATAGGAAGTATTATTATAGGAGATTCACGTGAGGAACTGAAAAAGCTAAAAAAAGCATCAGTTAACTGCGTATATTTTGATCCTCCGTTTAATACAAATCGAGACTATTATCTCACGCCGGATAACCAGCTTGGTTTCCCGGATAAGTTCAATGAACGTGATGATTATATAGCGCTCATTGAACCTATGATCGAAGAATGCAAAAGGGTGCTGGTTTCTGACGGGTCATTCTTTTTCCATATCGGCGCGGCCAACATGTTTATTCCCCAGCTGTTGTGCGAAAAACACTTCGAGCGGGTGCAGCCTATCTTCTGGCAAAGATCTAGGTCCAAGAACAACACGAAGTCAAAACTTGGCGCCTGCACAGACGTAATTTTTTGGTGTTCTAAGGTGGTGAAGCCGAAATTTAACATGGTATATCAGCCACTCGATTCTTATTACGCCCAGAACTCCTATAAGAATGTTGATGCACGGGGGAATTATGCCCTAGGCCACGTGGCGTATACAAAAACTCAAGCCGCCGACAAAACCAAGCGCCACGATCGCTATTATACGGTCACGCATCAAGGGGTTGACTATAACGCAGCCCACGGATGGCGACTGTCTGAAGACGACATGAATGATTTAATCGTTGATGACCGGATTCATTTCCCCAAGACAAATAAGGCTAACTTATACAAAAAGATTTATATGAATGAATCACTCGGGAAACCAGCGATCGATTTGTGGGATGATTTGCATTCTATTGCAATGGGTTCCGAAGAACGAGTATATCCTACGCAGAAACCGGTGGCTTTATTAAAACGAATTATTGAGATGACAACGGCCGTCGGAGATGTTATACTAGACCCAGTGGCGGGAGCAGGCACCACAGGTGTGGCGGCCGCCCAACTAGGAAGAGAATTTATTATGATTGATATCAACCCAGAAGTCAAAGCAATTTGCAAGCGACGAATCAAACAAGAAGGAAAAATTTAAGATGGCATTTCGAACCGACGGCTCCTCTCACCGAGACGGGATTAAATCAGAAGACAAGAACAAGAAACTAATGCAAATGGATGCCGCTAAGGCGTCTGCTATTTGCGGCGCTCCCCTCGGCGACGGTTATGAGGTCGAAAATCGAGGAGGGACACAGCACAAAGAAGATCTGGTGGTCCGCGATAGCAACAGAGAAACTAAAATTTCCCACAAGCGCAAAAAGAATATTAGCACCGGTTCATATGATTGGCTAAACACTTCGGGACATAAGAAGTTGGAAGGACTTAAGCAACTTCGAAACTCCCTACGCGAGACACAACCTAGCGTTGCCGCGGCGAGGCGCCAATACAATGAAGCATGCCGAAATGTTATCGATAGTTTGAGTAGTGAAGATATTATTACTATTATCAAAGAAGGGGTCGTAGATCCCTATGGTCAGATTGATCGCATTTCCATTGAAGCAGAAGCCGGCAAGACTATTTACTCTTTTGGCGCGAAGGATGTTCCTTTTTTTGGTGCAGTGCAGACCGAGGGTATACGCGCGGAGCTGCATGGTCGCGGTAGGACCTCTCGTATGGTGCGCTTCATAGACAAAAAGGGAGATCCCCTCCCCGATTTCGGATTGCGCATCCGTGTTACCTCCAACAACGGAATCAAGGCCATGTTGGGAGTTAATCCAAAAGGAAAGAATAATAGTTCTAGCCCCGTCTTCAAAATACAACAAGACAAGGTTCACAAAATGATCCAAACCATTGAAGCAGCGGGCAAACTTACAAAGACAAGGATTTAAAAAAAATGATCGCCGACATTATAGTGGGCCTATCCTACGGAGACGAAGGAAAGGGTAAGGTTACTCATCACTTATTGAAGTCCGGAGAATACACACATTGTATTCGATATAACGGCGGCTGCAACGCCGGCCACACCATATACCACAATGGACAAAAGTTCGTAACACACCACTTACCGGCCGGCCTGTTCTACGGAATCAAGTCCATTATCGGTTCAGGTTGTGTGGTTAACTTGGAGCAGTTTCATAATGAAATTCAAATGTTAGAGGACGCAGGTATCTCAACCGAGGGACTTATCTACATTGCTAAGAACGCCCACATTATTACAGAAAATCACCTCTCCGAAGACAGAGGGGATACAAGTATCGGGACAACCAAGCGCGGCAATGGCCCAGCCTATCGTGACAAGTATGACAGAACAGGCGAACGCGCCCAAAACGTCCCCGCCCTGGAACCCTACCTCATTGACTTATACGAAGAGTTCCACCACAACACCACAAGTCCTGTCGTCCTCTGTGAGGGCGCTCAAGGCTTTGGGCTGGACATTGACTGGGGAGACTACCCTTACGTCACTTCAAGCCACTGTACGGCCGCTGGGGCGCTCCTGAACGGGATCCCGCCCCGAGCAGTACGCAAGGTATACGGAGTCGCCAAGGCATACGACACCTATGTTGGGTCGAAGAAATTCCATGGCAAGGGCCGCGTGTTTGATTTGATTCAACAAGTCGGGAACGAATTCGGCGCCACCACCGGCAGGCTGCGGCAGTGCAACTGGCTTGATATCAGAATGCTGGATAAAGCAATAAACATTAACGGAGTCACGGATCTGATTATCAACAAGGTCGACATTCTCCGAGAAGTCGGAAAGTGGAACCTTCGCTCTGGTACTGCCGACGGGATACACATTCAGTTGGGCAATGAAATAGCATGGACCCAATATATAACAAGATACCTAAAAGATATAAAAGTAACATTCTCAGATAGCCCAGAAAGGATTTAAAAAATGATTTTACAATACCACATGTTGCGAGGAAACGACTATCCTCCAGTAAGAGCAAACCCCAGCGACGCGGGCCTGGACCTGCGATGGTGCCCCGAGGACGCCGCTACCCGGGGTCTTATAATCAAGCCTGGCGAAAGTAAGATACTTGGTACTGGCTGCAAATTCGCTATTCCCCACTCTTATATGATGGAGATCAAAAATCGCTCCAGTATGGCAGCCAAAAAGCACCTTATTGTTGGCGCCTGTGTTGTCGATTCTGGATATGATTCAGAAGTATTTGTGAACCTACATAACATTGGAACCATAAACCAGGCTATCAAGCCCGGCGATAAGATCGCACAGGCAGTCATCGTCCCGGTAGTTCACGCGCGTTTTATAGCCAGCGCGACACCAGACATATATGACTGGTATCCTATCACTATTTCTAACAGGGGCGACGGGGCCTTAGGAAGCACAGGGGAGTAAGATGGCCGTTACATTACCAAAACCAAAATATCGAAACCTCTACCTACCAGAGCAAGTTAACCAAGAATCGATGAATAAACTTACCAAGGCTATCATCGAGATTAATGAAGATGACGCATACCTCCAGAAGCTATACGCTGTTCATGATATAGAATATAAACCACTGCCTATCCAAATGTATATTGACTCCTACGGGGGCGCAGTGTACCAATGTTTCGGCCTCCTAGGAGTAATGGAGAAGAGCGATACACCAATTCACACTATTGTAACTGGCGCTGCTATGTCTTGTGGGTTCATGATTCTTATCAGCGGACACAAACGCTTTGGATATAAACATTCCACCCCCCTATATCATCAGGTTTCAACCGGATTTTATGGTAAAGTAAAGGATATGGAAGAGAAGCTTGAAGAATCCAAGAGACTTCAGAAGAAGATCGAGGATATTACTTTCGAAAGAACCTCTATTTCAAAAAAGAAACTAAACGAAATCCTCAAGAACAAGAAAGATTGGTATATGACTGCCGAAGAAGCCCTCACCTTGGGAGTTATTGACGGCATTTTATGAAAAAGCTGAGGAAAGTTAATCCAACAAAGCGAAAACAGGAACGCAAGGACGCACAAAAAGAAATGGAGCACCAAGCAGCCTTGTTTGCTAAGCACCCAACAGAATGCTGCGTGTGTAAAGAACAATTCGAAAGAACTAAAGAAACAGTTAAAACCTGGCAAGTAGCAATAAGAGAAGAAAGAGTTCGCTTGACTTGTCCCAATTGTTGGAGTATAATACAAAAAGGATTAAAGAGAATACAAAATGATTAAAGAAGCACTATGCTATTCGGACGTATTGCTGGTCCCGCAATATTCAGACATTAGAAGTAGATCCGAGGTGTCTCTCCAAAGCAATCTGGGTGATATTGGGTGCGAAATACCAATCATAGCCAGCCCAATGGATACAATCTCAGAGGCCCAAATGGCAATCGAGATGGATATCCTTGGAGGTTTAGCGGTCGTCCATCGTTACAATACCATAGAGAGGCAGTGCGATATGGTTATGGACATTGGTGCTACATCTGCGCCAGCAATTGCCGCAATAGGGACTTCCGGCGACTATTTAGAGAGAGCAACAGCACTTACCCACGCGGGCGCGCGCGGCCTTTGTGTAGATGTAGCCCATGGTCATCACATTTTGATGAAAGAGGCATTACGCAAACTGCGCATCACCATCGGCGACACCGTTCATATCATGGCGGGCAACGTTGCCACATTGGAAGGCTATAATGACTTGGTCGACTGGGGAGCCGATAGTGTGCGCCTTGGAATCGGCGGAGGCAGTATCTGTTCGACCAGAATTCAGACTGGCCACGGTCTCCCCGGCCTTCAGACTATTTTTGACTGCGCGGTCTCGGACAGAAACGCGCCCATTATTGCTGACGGCGGACTTCGGAACTCTGGCGATATTGTCAAAGCTCTGGCGGCTGGGGCTGACTTTGTTATGCTTGGCTCTATGTTATCCGGTGCTGATGAAACTCCCGGAGACATAATCAACACGCCGACTGGTAAAGTCAAGGCATACAGAGGCATGGCTAGCTCCGATGCCCAGATAGATTGGCGCGGCAGAGCCTCCTCGCTTGAGGGAATTGCCACCACCGTGCCCTGTAAAGGGTCTGTTAGCGGTATTATAGACGACCTGGCGCGCGGACTTCGCAGCGGACTATCGTACTCTGGCGCCAGATCAATCAAAGAATTACAAGGAAAAGCAAAGTTCATCCGCCAGACTTCAAGTGGACAAACAGAAAGCTCAACACACATCCTGCGATGAAAAGTTATCCGGACGACCACTCAGTTCTTTCTTTCTCATTGAATGCGAAGCTACATGAAAATTTAAAAATCAGATTATTTTATGATGAGATAAAGACACAAAGTGAATTCTTCAGGTATTGCGTGGAGTCGTATTTGGGACAAAATCCACTGTTTATGGAATTTCTTGACGACTATAAAATTAATAAGAAGGTCCAATCCAAGAAGAGAGTCGGAAGGTCTCGTAAGCTTCGCGGCGAAGGGGAAAAGATTTTAAGAGACCTCGCCCTGACCGACGAAGATGTAGAGAATATATTTGATATACTAGAAGAGGAATTACCAGAGCTATGAGAGAATGTGTAAAGAAATGCTATTTATCCAAGAAGCCCTGCCGAGAGACAGAATGCAGAATGCATATAGAGTTTGTGCCGGACCTAAACTGTACGGTGATCGCCGTTAAAAAACACGGCCCTATGACACTTGAAGAGATAGGAAAACGTCACAAGGTAAGTACTGTTCGGGCCAAACAACTTGTGGATGCCGCGTTGGCTAAATTAAAAAAGACATTAAAGAGAGAAAATACTATTTAATGATAGCATTCGCGCGATTTAACATGTTAGGAGATAATCGATAATGTCAAACAAGAATTTACTAAATGAATCACAAATCCGTCAGTTCATGAAGCTGGCGAAACTTGAACCCTTAGCTCCCGGCTTTGTTGAGGGCCTGGCCGAGACACATGGTCGCGGCATGAATGATGCTCCGCAGTATGACGGCCGGCGTCGAGTCCAGGAAGACGACGAGCTTGAAGTTGAACTTGGTGCACCCGAAAATGAGCTTGGTGCCGAGGACCAGCTAGCCGACGAAGAAGCCGAAGAGGTTGACGATCTAAGCGCCGGCGACCTGGGCGCCCCTGCAGATGAGAACCGCATGATTTCCGTTGATGATTTTCTTGGCGCCCTAGAGACTGCTCTTGAGGGCGTGATGGGTGATGAGGTAGAAATTGATTCCTCCGAGATGACTGATGAGGCTCCCGAAGACGAGGAACTTGAAGTTGATGCTGAGCTAGCCCCTCCCGGCGATGTCGATCCGATGGCCGCCGAGGAAGACGAGGGGCTGATGGAAGGCGAGGACGAGGACGTCACCACTGAAGGCGCCGAAGATGAGCTTGAAGAAGACAAAGATAATGTTAAAGAAGAGTCCACCGAAGCAGCTGATGAACTCGTAGAGCAAATCACCAAGCGTGTTGCTGCACGAATTTTGAAGAGTGCTCTAGCCGAGAAATAAAAATAAAGCTTGACTTTCAAGCGCTCCTAACATATACTAGAGGCTGTGGCTAATCCCACGGCCTTTTGTATTTTGGAGGATATATGTTGGAAGTAACGTCTCACGAACTTATGATTTTTGTGGTGCTTGGTTTTGTTGCTGGTGTCTTTACTAGTTTTTATTTAACTCGTTTGTTAGAGGTAGTCCATATGTGGCGCCTCTTCTCTCACGTGCTGGGGCATATAATCTTAATGTGTGTGGGAATCGTGGAGGATGTGGCCTTTCTTAAAACACTAAAGAAAAAGCAAATGACCGAGTCTGGTTTTACGGACAAACAGATCAGGGAATTCGAAGAAGTTGACGACAGAGTGTTGACAAACTGGAAAAACTCTGTTATTATATCCTTAGTAGACCGTGTGCCCAGGCCGTTCCGCACCATGATACCATTTAGTAACTGGGACGAAGCGGTCACTCACCTAACCAGTGAGCAAATTAAAAGAGTTTTGAAGGCGCGAGAGGAAACAGAATGATTTTTGCTAATGACCCCCACCCACCCGGTGCCGAGACACCAGATCCGAAAGAGGATGAAGACTCCGGAGTGATGATGGCTCTGGGAGAAGACGAGCCCCCCCTGATGGGGCTTGGGTCCGACCTAACAGAATCTGCAGCACAGAATCTAAGTATGGCGCTTTTGGCGTTTAATGGCGGGCGAATCAGAGCCGTCCCAGGCGACCTGGACAACATATCAGATATTGAATTTTATATTTCATCCGGCGGAGGCTCAGTTGGCGATATGCTGGCTGTATACGACCTTATGTGTTTGGTAAAGATGAACCGCGATATAGCCACATTTGGATTTGGAAAGATTTACTCCGCCGCAGTACCCCTATTAGCTGCGGGCACCAAGGGCAAGCGGTATATGGGCCGTAACGCGCGCCTTATGATCCACCACTGTTCATCAAACGCTAGCGGCTCTCATCTTGACATTCAGATCAACTTCAATGAGCTTAAAAAGGTTGAAGAATTGATGGTTGGTGTTCTTGTGGAACACTCAAACCTATTGGCCGAAGAGGTATACGAGATTATGTCCCGTAACACTGATAAATTTTTCTCTGCCGAAGAGGCATTAGAAATGGGTATTGTTGACGAAATCATCTAATTAGTA
>CEPX01049152.1_pt1 | contig 17311 bp, 23 predicted proteins | sample 361361 | NCBI WGS metagenome assembly CEPX01 (sample SAMEA2619974, study PRJEB7988) | marine metagenome | biome: marine biome (ENVO:00000447); feature: mesopelagic zone (ENVO:00000213) & marine oxygen minimum zone (ENVO:01000065); material: "saline water (ENVO:00002010), including plankton...
GCGACAACGGTCATCGTTGCCGCCCGTCAATGTCGAGCCGGTCAGCACCGTGCGCGTCGACCCGTCGTCACTGTAGGCGGCATCCGGCGTGACGACGACGTGACGCGTGCCATGGGCGCGGAACTTGAATGTCCGCAAGCCCATGACCGGCTCATTGGAGGGTAATGTCTGAAAATCGTAGTTGTAAACAGTCGTTCCGTAGCGCGAGTCGGCCACCCCAAATTCAGACAGATTGACGTTGGTCAACACCTCACAGCGCTCAGGGTCCTGGCGCGGATCGGGATACTTCCAGCGGGATCGCTGGCCGCGGATCTGAAAGATTTTGGTAGTCTGAAGTCCCGGGGTTACGTCGACAGGCATTTATTGCCCCGCTGCCAGGCCGTAGTCAACGCCGGCGACAAGAGGACGTGCTGAAAGCGATGGGACTGTGGACACGTCCGCGAACACGCGCACGCGATTGGGCTCCGTCTGCGACCCTGAGGCCAGTCTGGACAGGCCGTTCTCGAAGCGTCTCTCCAGACGGTCGCCCAGCGACGATTTGCCGATGGCCGCCCCGATCTCACCGAAGGCTCCCCACACCAGCAGAGAGTGGAACTCTGCGTCCATCTCCGGCCAGTCCTCGTCGTTAAGCAGGTCCGGCTTGCGCATGATGGCGCGGATGGTGTAGGTCAGCGCGCCATCCGGCTTCGGATAAAACTCCCACCACTGGTAATCGGGCGAGTCCCACCAGATCGGGACGATGGAGAAAGTTGTCCCCGACGTGACGCCCTTGAGCGTTAGGAACCCGGTCCAGGACGCGCCCGTGGCCGCCAGTTTCGTCACCCGCTCCAGTGACGCGTAAGTGTTCGTCGACGCCACCACAGTGGTGCCGTTCAACTGGATCGTCTCCGTGATCATGCGATCTGAGGCATCGAAGCCAGTAACGCGGACTTTGAAATTGGCGCCAGCATCGCTGGCCGAGGACGACTCGATTTTCACCGTCTCGGGCGTGCCGCCAATCTGCTTCTGCACCCCGCGGGTGCCGAAGCGATACGCGCGCGTGGGCGCTCCTGAGTCGCCGTGCCCGGGGTAGGCCGTGTCATACTCCCTGGACGAGATCGAGAAGATGACCCGGTCGTTGGTGCCGTCGTCGATGTTCTCAACCTCGCGCACGTACAGGGGCATCCCATATTGCGCCGTCCCCGACACCGTCGTCAGCGAAAACTCCCGGCGCTCGTGGTCAAGATCGGCCTCCTCCAGGCAGCGGCGGTAGATGCGGTTGATGGCCGCCTTGACCATCGTTTGGTCGTCGCCGCTCGTGTCGCCGCCCATCAGATTGAGCACGTCCGTCTGTATGGACTTATAAGTTGCCATGGGTTCTTCCTTGAATCCCTCGCTCTAAAGGCCTTTAGACGACTGCATTTACTTAGAAGACTTGGCCTTGGACTTCGCAGGCACCGCTTCTATAACGACTTCCGCGACATCTTGAACAGCTTCAGTTAAGTTGGACTCTGCAAGCTGTTCCGCAGCAACCTCTTCGATCTGATCTGTCGCCATTTCGATAGCTGCAATCCGTTGTGCCGGAGCCAGACTGGCGAGGTAGTTCTGCACATGGGAATCCGACGGTGCTACATTGGCGTCGCCGACCTGCGACATGGCGCGGGCGATGGTGTCAAACATGTTCTCCTCGCTCTTAGCGCGCTGCTGCTCGTGGGTTCGCTGGAGCGCCTGTCGCTGTGCGGGGCCGTCCGTCTTCAGGATCTTGGCGATTCTGAAGTCGTAGGCCATGAATCGCGGGATGTTCTGCCCAGAGGCCTCCTCGCGTATGTCAGCGGCTTCCTCGGTCAGCACCTCGCCGGTGCGGTCTATGGCCACCTCGCCCCGCGAAGAGCCCACCAGGTCGATGATGCAGCCCATGTCCTCAGTGACCCCCAACTTCTCCACGGTGATCGTCTGCTTGTCCCACTTCTCCCCGTGCTGCGTGTCGGACAACATCGGGTCCTGGGACTCGTATTTCGAGTAGACGACCTCTGCCTTCTGCTGGTCGGTTAAGGCGACGTCGCCAAGATCTGCGGCATCGATGGTGTCAACCAGGCTGGGTCCAGCAATTACAGTCATTCCAGTGCTCCTGTGATAATTGTTTAGATCGTGTGACCGGAGATGTTCACCTGGCAATCGGCATTGCTGCCTGCGAGCTTGCCAATGATGGCCTTCCCCGAAGCGCCCACGACAGACAGGCCAGGAAAGTTGAACGAGGTGCCCTCCACTGACACGTCGATGGCCGCCTGCCACAGGATCGTGGCCGCGGGAGACTCGATGGTCAGAGTCTGGTCCTCGTCTACGTGGCCAGAGATCGAGGTGACCACATGGACGTTGGTGTTGATTGCGGCGTGAGTGGCCGAGGTGGCCGCGTCAGTGCCAGCCTGCGTTTCACTCCAGAAATTTCCTTGAACGAGTGCCATCCTTGGCTCCCTTGCTTTATGCGGGCAGTGCGACCCCCGCGGTGTCGAAGATCTTGTGCATACGATGCTTGTATTGATGGTTTTGGCGCACCAACTCGTGGCCAGCCTTGGCGATGGCCTCCCGCTCGTTGGGGTTATTCAGGGCCCACTGGATCTGCTGCACCATCTCATCTTGGCCATCGTAGCCTAAGAAATGCGTGCCCTCTTCAAAGCCTAAATCATTGATCCCGACCACCGTGCGGTTCGTGACTAAGCAGGTCCCCGTCGACATGATCTCAAAAAAGCGCATGTTGAGATCGTCGCAGATGCTGATATTGAGGCCGACGCGGCCGCGGATATAACGCATGGCCATTTCTTCAAAGAAGACGTTGGTTGTCAGCCAAGAATTGGGAAACTCCTCAAAAAGCCGGTCTAAATACTCAAGCCGGTTATTTGATCCCGGGCCGGCTCCCTGATTGATGTAGCCCACAAAAACGACATCATACTGTTTATCAATGCCCCCAGATCCTTCGATCTGGGCCCGGGCGGGATGGGCGCAGATTTCAGCGAGATCAGGATTGGCGGAAGGACTACAGGCCAAAGGTAGCCAATGTGCATTTTTAATGCCGTCGGCACGCATACGCGCAGCGCCATTTTTCTGGGCACAATAGACATGGTCAAACTGCTTGGCCTTCTCCAGTCGATAGTCGTAACCCAAATGGGTGTCAACGGCGTAATAGGCATTGGGCTTCGGGCACTCCCATGTAATGTCATCCCGCCCATCGTCGACGTAGAGATAAAGCTCATGTTCGGGCAATTCTCCCCGGGGCTCATACCGGCGCACGTCCTCACCGAAACCCAAACCCCGCTTGACCGCATCCCAACACAAAACCGCGGTGCCATTATTGCGAATACTGGCATCATAGACCAGAGACACGCTCATGAGGCCACCATCCCGAAACTGCCAATGGTCTCAAAGTCCCGCTCTTCCTTGATCTTCCACCCTGCCGTCTCCAGTAAATTGCGGGCAGATCCAGGGTTATAGGCGTGAACATGGGTGTAATCGATCATCATCGTCTCTTGGCGATCATGATTAGGCAATGATAGAATCAGGTCTCCACCGGGTTTGAGCGCGCGCCTAAACTCCTTGAGCGCTCCTGTGGGATCGACAAGATGTTCAAACAGATGGCAAGCGACGATGTAGTCGAGGCTGCCGTCCTGCACAGGAATGTTGCTGGCGTCGCCGGTAATGTCGGGGGCAGCCTCCTCAAATTTACGGCCGCCGGCACCCCTCTCTCCCGTGCGCTGCGCGTCCAAGCCCCATTTTCCATTAGGACGGGCGCCGCAACCCAGATTCACCCCGGCGCCCTCTTTGGGGATCGTTTCCTCCAGCCACTGGTCCTCCCAAGACTGCCCGCCCTCTGCTTGGCCTTGAACCTGAGAAGCGAAATCTGGCGTGTCGAACAGGTGGTACCAATCGCTGACGGAGTGCTTGCGGATCAAAGCATTATTAGAGCGATCTGTCTGCTCCAGAGAGTTCCAATAATTGCCATGCACGCGCCCGCCCGTCTGTGCCCCTACGTGATGCACGTAGGCCCGGCGCTCCGCGAACAAGCGGAGCCCGGCTTTCTTCAAGCGGATGCTAAGATCGAGATCGTCACCGCCCGGCAAAGTTTCGTCGAGCAGGCCCACCTCACGAAAATGATCACTGCGCATCATAATGCAGAAGCCGATAAGCAGAGGCGTGAAGAACGATGGCGGCACCTTGACATTCTGAATGTTCTGAAGCCCCATAACAAAATTACTGCCCGGGCCCACGGCCCCGAGATCGGAAAACTCATCGAACCACTGGCCCATGATGCGCCAGAAATGGCCTTGCCCGGGGGGCCAGATCAGATCGTCGTTACACAAAGCAACAAATTTCGTGTCGACCGTCTCCATGCCTTTGTTGATGGCGCCCATCCATCCCAGATTGCCACCCATGTGCTCGACCTCTAAACCATCGAAGTCGGCGCCACGAACAGCATTCTCCAACGCCTCCGTGCTGGGGTCGTTGTTGAGAACCTTGATCTTGTAGGGATACTCCGTGTTGACCACCAGAGAATCGATAGTGGTCTGGAGTTGTCCAGGGTTCTGGAATGTCGGCATCAGGATTGTCAACAAGGGCTCATTCACCAGATTGGCTCCCTGTTTCTGACACGCTCGTAGATTTCAGGATCGCTCTCCATGGCGGCGTCGTAAGCCGCCTCGTCAGCCCACTGTGGGTCGTGGACCTTATGCCTGGGGTTGATACTTGAATCCAGATACCGGGGAATGTTGTGAATATAGCAACGAACACAGAAGAACCAGTCCTCGCCACAGCCAGTAGAATTGAACCAGGGTTTCGGAATCTGCCGGAAGACGTTCATGTTATAGAGGCTGATACCGGCCCCGAAAGCCAGTTCGCCGCCGATGCCATCGTTGCTGAATAGCTGGTCACGGGGATAGTCGACCACCGTCTCCGAGTCATAGGTGGGCACCTTCTGTATCGGATCAAAAGCCTCCCGAATCTTGTAAACGCACGGCAGAATCGGTACCCGAGAGGTGAACCCCAAAGTTCCCACTACCGGCTTGTTGTGCCTGATCAGCCGCAGAATCGCGTCCAATGGGTAGACCATATCGGCATCCCAAAACAGCAACCAATCCGAACCATTGGCCAGAGCCATGTCTACGATTCGCTCTCGGGCCAGACCGGGTAGACTAAGCCGGGTCTGGCTGGCCAGCGAAAACTCGTAGACGCCGTCCTCTTTGGAGAGGTCCGGCTCGCCCAACATGAATCCATCGGGAGCAGAAGCCGGGGCATTGTCGTTGTTCTGCAACCACAGTGAGCGCTCGCGCAAGCGGCCGATATAGGCCATCATCTCCAAGGTCTCCCCGTAGCAGTCAATGTCAGGACCTGCATACCACGGACAACCCAAAGTGATTTTGGTCGTCTTGCTCACTTGATCAACCCCGTCTTCATCTTAAACCATTCCCAGAAGTTGCCGTCCTGGGCGTATCTGTAGTGATGCCCCAGATGCCGCTTTTGTATCTCTTGTGGGCTGTCTTCCCAAAATAATCCACCGCAATCACAGCGAAATAGACGGCGTTCCTTCATTTTTTCTTCGGGGCCTTGTAGCTGACCTTCTTGCCCGACTGCTTGGCAGCGGCCTTGGCCTGCGCCTGGCCCTTCTTCGTATATGCGTAATGCTTATCGCCTACTTTAGGCATGTTGCTCTCTCCTTATGGCAATGGCCCCGGCAGAGTCCAGGCTCTCCCGAATCAAGGTGTATGAATAGCTCAACAAGACCTCTCTGTAGCCGCGCGTGTCCGCCCGCAGTTGCTCCAGCGGGTAAGGCTGGCCGCACCCGTAATGGTGCATGAACCCGTTCTCAGTGCCGTGAGAGACCGTGTCGTGCGCCAGGATCAACCCGTCTGGCGCCATACACCCTTCGAGCACGTCCATCTCCAGTGCCGCCGTGCCGGCGTTGTGATCGGTGTCAATGATCGCAACGTCGATGTCGATATACGCCGGCAACTCTGTGTAACTGATACCGTTCACCCACTCTACATCGAGGTCGTCCGGCTTGACGCCGTCGGAAATGACCACCAGCCGGGCCCCGAGTTCGTGGCACAGGGGCAGGAGCAGCCGCGTGTTGTGGCCGCTACCTGCCCCCAATTCCACCACGAGGGAGGGGTCAGCCCCCCGCAGCAATTCCTCGACGTTGAGGAATTTGCTGAAGTGCTGGAACATCTACAGTGCTCGCGTGAACCCTTGGATATAACCACCCGCGGAACGGATGATGGCTCCCACGGATTCCAACGTCACCACCGGGCCCAGCGCGAAACTGAGGCCCTTGGCCTGGCAGCCCAAGCTCGCAGGCCCGGGCCCAATCCCGTGTCCAGCCGCGGTGAGGGACACCGAAGTGGCCTCTGCGGCATAGAACACGCTGGCGGTGTAGCCGTAGCACTGATAGCGACCAACGGTATTATCCGCCAAATCGCTGTCCGAAATACCGGCAAACGTGGCCAACTGACCGGCCGCCGGCAACACGGACTTGTTACCATCGACTGAAGCAACGGTCGTAGTAAAACAGACCGCATACCCAGTCGTCATAGTCGCACCCTGATTATTCAGGTGGCTGCCGAAAATCTTCTCGGCATCCGTGCGATTGATCGTCTGGAGTTGCATTGAATCTCCTTTTGATTCAGGTGCCGCGTTAAATGAACACGGCAGTCCAAGCCAGCGTGTCCGGTGCGCCCGCAGAACCCTGCACATGCACAGAACCATTCGCCGCCGTAGAGGCGAAGTCACTGGAGTTGATGTTGACCCTCGGCATCACCGCATCGTCGTCATCTTCGTTGTAATTGATCGTGAACGACAAGATGGTGCTGTTAGGCAAAATCGCCGAAGTCGTAGCGTTTGTGTCTGACTCCAGGGTGCCGGAGATCATTGTCGCATTGCCCAATGAAACCCGGGTCCCGGTGGTGATGGTGAAATCTCCTACAGCCATCGAGGGCCTCCTTTATCAGGTGATCCCCTGCAACTTGCCCTGCTTGCGACGATTGTCCGTGGCCAGGTTCCCCATGAAGAGAATCTGCGTCACGAGCGCGTCCTGGTTGATGGGCTTCTGGAAGCCGCCCTCAGCCATGGCGAAGTTTGCATCAGAGTGGACGAAGAAGTGCAGGTGCTTGCTGTTCAGCACATACGCGTCACCGGAGGTGCAGTAATCGTCCCAGTCGACCGCCGCGCCCTTGAAGACGAGCTTCTCGACACCGGAATCCGCACCACCCCCGGGGTTCGGCTGATACCGGACCTGTGGGAAGATGAGGGCTTCCAGAGCCTCGTGGACAGCCTGGGTGGTGACAATGTAGTCAGGTGCGGAGTTCGCCCCGCCCTTGCCCTGCTTACAGTCGTTGAAGACCGTGCGCAGTTTCGGGAGCAGGTTGGTTGCCGCGGCGCCGACAGACGCCTGGACCTGGTTGGCCCAGATCGTATTCGCGACCGGAACGGACGCATACGACGTCGTCAACGGGGTCGTCTCGATCATTGCTTCCAGACCTGTCAACTGCTTCGATGACGAGCCTGTTCCGTCGCTGAACGCGCCGGTCGCGATGATGTCGACGAGGGACATCGAGGACTGCTGGATCTTTTCCTGTTGTAGCGAAGTGATCTTGCTGGGTCCCTTGTTTGAACGCAGTTCGCGTCCATGCACGGAAATCGACGTTGAAGCCTGCTTCCATGCGTAGAACGCCGACGTCATGCCAGCCTGCGCCGTGACGTCGAGAGCCTCGTAATCGGAATACCACTTGGCGGTACTGTTCTTACCGTAGAGAATACCGACTCGGACTCGCTCTCCCCCCTCGATCACCTTGAGACGGCCAGATTCGCGGAGCCATTGCAGCAACACGTCGTTATCAAAGACGTTGTCATGCAAGGCGCCGGAATCCAGCACCTTCATCAAGGTAGTCGTCAGGAGGGGAGCATATGTAAGTGTAAGACTTGTTTCGCTCACCTTCTTGCTCCAGTGGGTTCAGGCAGGTCGCGATACGCAGCAGCAGCGGCTCTGGCGATAGTCTGTTCCAGCGACTCCCCCTGTTTGCGGATTGAGGGAGTGCCGCGACCAGACAAGGATCGCGTCTCAACGGTGGCGCGCCGGGCCTGTTCTATTCGCCGACCTTGAGCCTGGGTGGTCTCTGCGGCCCGATCACTTCCATTCTTGGCCTCAGCCACGATCTCGTCATGCTTTGCCAGCACGTAAAGATCGCGGGCGCTGAGGCCGCGATTGGGGTCGTAGATCCGGTCGTAGACTTTGTCCACCTCCGGCGCCAGGTCATCGGCGTAGTAGAACTTGCCGTCCTCATCACGGGAGCCAAACTTCGACCCCCAATCATCCAGCCCTTGGTCAACCATGTCGTTGACGTAGTCGGAGGCAGCCTCTTCCCGCTCGCGGGCATTCAGGTGGTCCTGTCGCACGTAACCCTGTTCATGTGCATAATTATCGAACAGGCCGCGAAACAGGTCCTGCTGTCTCTCGTCCAACTGATCCCAAGGACTGGGCTCACGTTGTTCTTGCGCTACTTCACCCTCAGGTCCCATCTGTCGGCCAGTTGCAATACCTCTGACCTCTGCCAGGGATTCCCTGAGTTCGGTTTTGGCCCCTTCCCACTCATCGCGCACGGCCTTATTGTCCTGCGCGAGGCGTGAGCGGTCAGCCAAAACAGTGCGGAACACTTCTGCGGTTTCTTTGCCTAATTGTGATTCAACATTGCGGAGCGCTTCATCAAACCCAGGCCGTCTCGTCTCCTCAGATTCTCGACTCGTCTCGCGCGTCGTAGCCCTGCGGCCCGTCTCGCCCGTCATAGTCTCACCGTCCGACGTCGTCTCATTGGAGGAGGATGACTCCGTATCATCCCTCTCAACCGCGCGTTGCATCTCTTCGATCTGGGCCTGGTGTTGAATGGCCTCTTCGGCAATGATGTCCTTGTAGGGATCGCTGTCCCCGTCCAGTTGATCAGTGCCATCTTCAGGATGCGCAGCGCGCAATTCACTCATGGTCGCTTCCTTGCGTTAGAGCCTGCCCGCGACATCCTCTGTCGCCGCGAGCGCTTCCCTGCGCTGGGCAGGCAGGTTATTTGCGGGCGAGTTCCCGCAGGGTCGCCACGACATCGTCGATGACCACCTTCGGAACAACGGCAGACGCGACGCCGTTAAACTCGGTCACAGCGCTACCGCCCAGTCGATCTGCACAGGATTGCAAAATCGCGCCATTACTACTCTTGGGAGCGGCCTTCGCTTTCGCTTTGGTGCTGGCCATCTCGGTGCTCCTTACAGCGTTTTAAGATCGTCTGTGTTGACTTTTGTCTCAGACCCGTCGGCATTAACCACGCCGACGTCGGTAAAGTAGTCTGCCTTGTTGGCCGCCTCGCGCTCGAACTGGATGTCACTGAGCCTGCGGCCGGTCTCTTTCTGGCGCCCCAACATCGCTGCGTCGGGGCTGGTCTCGATGTTCCTGGCGCCGCCCACCGGGTCTCCAGCTTCCTGAAGATCCAGCGCCTTGAGGATCTCCTTCTTCTCGCGGAACCCATGCACGTCACAATCGAGGGCCTCGTCGTGGTGCGGCTTGAACTCCATGAACGTGGCGGTGTATTCTCCGCGCCGGTAGTTGCTGGTAGTGGCCGGGAACTGGCGCTCCATCTTCGAGCCGCACCAGCAGTGGACCTTGTCCATGTTCTCGAAGCTCACGTACTTCTCGTGCGCCTCGTGACACCGGCGGCAGTGGTAGTCGAATCTGGGCATCAGTAACTCGTTGCCGTCACTTCAGTTGCGCCTGTGATATAGCCCTCGTTCGCACCATTGCCGCCCACCTGGCTTCAGCGAGTTTCCGCGCATTTTCGTTGTGCGGGTGAACGGCCTTGAGCGCTTTCTTCTGCGCCTTCTTGTCCCCGTGTTTCATCGCCTGAAAGTACTTTCTCATGCGCTTGGCCACCGGGCTCAGCGGACCACCTGAGATCTTGGACCAAAGGAACATCGATTCGGCCTGTGCCAGTGCGAGTTCCTGGTCTTCAGTAGACATCTCATCGAAGCCAGGGATAGATCCCCGTAGCGCATCCTGATTGATCTCGCCGGGATTGTTGCGATCCCAATTAGGGAAATCGGCTCCTGCAAAGTGCGCGTTAACCGCGGACCGTCGACGCGTCACCTTGGGGGGTGGTGCTGCCAAATCACCGAAGTCTGGATCGTCGATGTCGAGATCGGGATCGTCGGACCCATAGCCCGTTTCGCCAATCGGCACGCGGGGCCGTGTCGGGCGAAGACTACTCTCCTTCTTGAGATTCGTCATGGGACCGAAGTCTGGATCACCAATGTCGAGATCGGGATCGTCAGACCCATAGTCCTTTTCGCCAATCGGTACGCGGGGCCGTGTCGGCGCCTTCCCCTTGCGCGCGCGCTCCGTGTCGTCCTCTTCCTTGCGCCGCCTGTCCTGCATGGGGGTGCGGTTGGGCGGTTTGTCTTCTCCGCCAGCCGTAGGTCTCGCCAATTCAAGGGCTTCTTTCTTCTGCTCCTGCGTCAGATCCGCCCACCGCGCGCCGTCGCCGCCAAGATTTACAAGATCGCGTGGCCCTGAAACTGACCCCGCGCCACGTCGAAGCGACGCCCCTGCCGCCAGCCGATCAACCTGGCGCTCACCGGCTGGCCGGTCTGGATGTCCAGAGCCATAGCGCAAGCGCTCCGTGCGCCACTTCTCATCCGCGAGAGCCATTGGCTCCTTCAACGCGGTGAGCATACCATCCGCGTCCGTGGCCGTGGCATCCACGGGCGATCTGAGGGTCTCCTGTTTCAGGATCTGTCCCCGCGATCCGCGGATTGGCTCGCCAGATCCAGGCACTGGCGTTACCCGTTGATACCCTTCATCGCCAGGCACTGTTCCTGGATCACCGAATACCGTCCCCGGATCGCCCATAACTGTCCCTGGATCGCCAGGTATCGTGATTTCTCTGGCAGCGATTTCTGAGGCTAAATACTCGTCGTCGGCCTTATCGATCCGGCCGTCCTTGTTGTGATCAATGAATGTTCCTGCCTTCACTCTCTGGCGAATCTGGTCGGGCGTGAATCCACTGGGCCCTACCTTCCCCCTCCCAAAGTCGTCTGGCAACTCGATCCGCCCCATATCCGCGTAGCGCTCCTCGGCTTTGCGGATGTCTTCCGTGAACTTGCCCTGCATAGCTGTTTGACCTTTACGCTTGGCCAACTCGCGTTCAGAGCGCCGATTGATCAACTGCCGCGCCTCCTCGCGCGTGAAACCCTGTTTCTGCAAATCAGCGTACCGATCCCGCTTGTTGCGGAATGCCAGGGCCGCCTCGGCCTCGCCGGCGGAATAGCCGGATCGCCGCAGGTCGTTGAACAGCTTGCCGTCCGAGATCGAACCGGTGTATTCCTCTTCGCGTCCACCTAATCCCAGTGCGCCACTGAAGGTCTCGTTTATGCGCTCTCCCCAAGATTGGCGGCTTCGTCTGAGCGCTTCGTCTCGCGCCCGCGACGTGGCGCCCCTGGTGTCGGCCATCTCTGACCCTTCCCTGAGCCACGGCTGCGGATCGTAGCCTTGACCATTCTGCATCGGCGGCACCGGCACCATTTCAGAATGATGCAGTCCTGCCCCACCCCCGCCGCCAGGTCCTGACAGATTGCGGATGGCGTCCCCGCCGAGAGGTGCCAGCGCAGATGGTTTGGTCTGCGGATCACCCGGGACACTCGGATCGGGACCGCCGTTGCCGCCATTCCTGGGGGGCGGCATGTCCGCAACGTCATCGGACATGTATTCATCCAGCGACATTTCCGCATCTGATTTGGGCCCAGGCTCGCGCCGGGGCGCCCTTCCGCGCCATGTCTCGCGGAGCGCGCCTCCTTCAATGGCGTCCGCGGCACCATGTGCCATACCCGTAAAGAAATCTCCTGCCCTTGCCACTTTACTTCCTCTCCTTCGCGCCCTTCATCGAGTCCATCACAATGATGACCAACCCTGCGGGCATGTGAGGCTTACGCTTCTTCTTTTTGTCGCGCTTAGTCGGGTGGTCTTCCGTGGTCGTTTTCAAGGGCCCGAACGTGTGCGTTTCTGACGTGTCCGTAATCATACCCGGGTCGCCTCAGCGCCCTGAGCAGCAGGCGACGTCGCCGGTTCGTTAAATTGCCCCGGCAACGCCGGGCCAATCTGATTTTCGCGCTCCACCTCAGTGGGCGGCGCGTTGAGATCCGGCCCGCCCGTGGGCACCTGACCCGGCGTGCCTTCCAGTTGCGCCTGGATCGCGGCCTGAGCCTGCGGGTCCAACGCGCCCTGTCCCTGCATCTCGGCCAGCATCGGCAGGATCTCTTCGGGGGCCTGCTCTCCGTAGCCGCGAGTCAGCAGCCGTTCGGCCAGCTTGGCCAGGTTCGGCGGCTTCCCATACTGCTGCTGAAAGACTCCGGCCAGACCAGCGAATAAGTTCAGCAGGTCGAGATGATTTTTCCGCTCCAGGGCAAGATTTGACGCCTGTGAGGAGATGTCGATGCGGAATCGATACTCGCCCTTGACGATCTCGCCATCGATTGCGGCCCATTCCGGCGCCTGTGGGTGGATCATGAACAATCGCTCTGGGCGGAACTGGGTGGTCATTTGCCAGAACTTCTTGGCGATGGAGATCTGGTATTCCGCCATCAGAGAGCCCCTGCGGGCCTCTCTCGCGCTCGTGCGCCTCTCGGCTATGCTGGCCTCCGTGGCCGTGTCAATGCTCTGGGCGACCGGCTGCGGCGTTCCTGCGGCCCGGTCGAACAGTCCCTGTATCAGGGTAAGCAGTTCGCCTTTCTCTGATCCGATGTTGCCGAAATCGACGGCTTGCACGGCGCGGCCCTGAGCTTCCGCGAGGCCTCGGACGGGGAAGGCTGACATGTCTGGGGCCTGGAGGATCTGGTCGATGTCGCTCGCCTGCACAAGATCTGGGTCATACAGAATCGCGTTCTTCGACTTGCGAACGACATTGAGGAAGCTGTCGAGGATCTCGTTGGCCAGTCCCTGAATGTTGTCGCCGCCGGCCATGACCAGTGTCGGTCGAGTGAACCACTCGTTGATCGTCTGCTGGAAGACCAGCATCTCGGCCGGGAACCCCTCTATAGTATTGTAGGGCCATTCCGTGTCGTGGCGCAGCAACTTGTCGTGGCCCTCGGCCATGACGATGAGAAGGTCCTCCCGCCGGTTGTTCCCGGTCGGGAAGTCGCGCACCCAGATCTCGAACAGGGTCACCAGTCCGAAATCGTCCTCCTCCATGGTGGAGTCCTGACTCGGCGCGCCGGGAGGCCGCTCCGACGTTTCCAGGTCGGACGTGTTTTCATAGTTGGGGTTTGCTTTGATGTCCTCGATCCGGCGGCGCGAGCGGAAGGCGATCCACTGCGCGTCGTTCAGGCCGTCCTGCGCCAGAGGGTCGACGAGGAAGTCGGCCGGATTCCAGCGAATACCGAACGGGGACTCCCACTGAACCGACGCGTTCCTGTCGGGGTCGGCCCGATATCGAATCTTCTCGTGGCGGTCGACGTGCTCCTGTAGGGTCGATTCGCTCGCGGCGTCGATGTTGGGGTCCTGTAGCGCCCGCACATGGGCCTCAATGTGGGACACATGGTCCTGGGTGGAGGTCACGCGCGTGGGCTCGCCCGTGAGCAGGAACAAGGTTTCGGCCTCGATATCATCGCCGAAGTCAAAGGCTTCCTCGTTCTCGTCCAGGATGTCGCCGATCCTCTGCTCGAAGTCGGCGGTCCACCCCAGTTTCTTCACCCCGTACGGACACAAAAAAGCGTCCAGCAGGACGCGTTCATCTTGCCGCAGTTGACCTGTTTCCCGGTACCAGTAGTTCGATACCGCAGCAACAACAGGACCCCCATTGGCTGCTTCTGGTGACTGGGGGCTGATAGTGAAGGTGGGGTGTCGTTCGAGCAGGTTGGCTATCGACTGCTCGATCCAACCGAAAATCAGGTTGGCCTTGATACGGGACAGGTGCGACTCTAAGCCCTGTTGCTGCTCCATGAGCCGCTCGCGACCGGAGGCGGGCTCGTTCTCATATTGCTTGATGAGAGTGTCGCTGGCCGCAAAGGCCGGGCGCACCTTCTCAGTCGCGTAGTTGATCTGGCGCGTCCAGTAGCTGATGCGCGCGTCGTTCGTTGTTCCGTAGGCAGCCATGGCCGTCCCTGGCCGAAGATGAACTTATCACTTGGACAGACGTCGAGGGCCCAACAGATAAAATTTAAGACTTCCCAATCTTATTTGTCAAGCGACAACTCCTCTCTTACTTGCTCCAGCAGTTCCATTTCGGTCCCGAACCTGGCCTCCCAGGTTTTCCTGCCGGCGTGGAAGGCGACCCCGTGGCCGCCGTGCTGGTGGTGATCGGGACACAGCGGCAGGGTGAACAGAAAGCCACTTCTCTGGCCTATGCCCATGCCGTGGCGAATGTGATGGATCGCCGCCGGGCGTCGACAGACAATGCACCCCAGATCGGCGACGGCGCTGAGGTATTGTTTTATGATTTCCATTTTCTACGCGTAAACATCAAGCTGTATTCCTTTTTGGTCTAATTCCAACATCTGCGGTACCAGCGATGGCGCGGGCCAGATACTGAGCGAGGCCGGGTCGGCCTTGTAATCCAAGTGCGTCCGTTCCAGTTTGTCGGCCATAGCCCTAAGCGCCTGTCCAATCTCGGCCTGATTGGAAAGTTTGTTTTGAGAATAAAGCTGAGGCGTATACCACGCGTTCGGCATACGCCAGGTGAGCCTGCTCATTTGATTTCCATGTTTTCCCCAACGCCCGGACCTGGTGCTTGCAGGGCTTCTAAGGGCCTTTAGAAGGCTGGAGTCGCCAGGTTAATCGCGCAGGACCTTATAAGTCTTGACGATGTCGTCGATGTCGTCGGAGTTGATGCCGGCGCGCTTTGCCAGGATGGTCACCACCGCCTCTAATTGTAACAGGCGGTCGTCCATTTCGTTGCCGACCTCGCCGCGCATGGCGTCGATGACGTCCATTATATTGTTGAGCGGATCGACGCTGATCATCAGTCGCCCCTCACAATCGGCGCCTCGCGGGCGCCGCGCCAGCCTCGTCGCCGTCGCCGGCGGTGGGCGGTCGTGAACTCCCCCATGGTCGTGGGGGCCCAGGTCGTGGTCTCTGGAGGTTCGTGAGTGCGCCCTGCGTGCATGGTGTCGATCATGCGGCCGATCAGCGACAGGGCGTCGATCTGATCGTCGTGGGCGCCGGCCGGGAACCTGGACAGTTCGTGGAGAAACTGGTCCATCCACGGCGCGTTCTCTGGGGCATAAACCTTGCCCATCGACATGCGGGCCTGGATCGCGCGGGCGCGCGTCGGCTTGTCGTTGTGGGAGGAAAAGTCCTCGATGCGGCAGTAGGCCTTGCGCTCGCGCAGGCGCCGGTGCATGAACGGCCCGACGGAGCGCAGGATCTGACCCTTCTCGCCGGCCCAGATCAGCGGCCGCCACTTAAGTATGAGATCTGCGAGTTTGTCGATCCACACGTCGGGCACGGCCTGGGCCCGCCAGAGATCGAGGAGATAGATGTCGTCGGCCGGGTCGACGCCCACCACCAGATGCACGGTGTAGTCCCCCTGTCCGTCCGAGACCGCGTAGTCTGAGGCCCCATACACGGTGAAGTGCGTCTGGTGTTCGAGGACCTTTTCGCCATTGCGGTTGATCATCTCCCGGGGGCGGAACTTGTTCAGCGCCTCCTGCTTGTAGTCCTGTAGCCAGGCCTTCTTGAAGTAGGCGCCCTCGTCCTCGGCGGGGGTCTGCTGGTAGAGCGCTCCCCACTCGCGGGCCCCGATGTTGGCGCGGATCGTTTCCAGCACTTCGACGGGATACCACGCCGGCCACAAGGCCTCTCCCACCTCGCGCCCCAGCGGGTCATTTTCCACGGCGAGGGCCGGCAACGACAGCACTTCCCACTCGTCGCCGCCCTGCTCGCTGGCTCCCTGGAGGCGCCCGGCCAGATCGTCGTCGTGCCAGCGCGTCAGGATCAGGACGATGGCGCCCCCGGGCATCAGGCGCGTGTAAAGGACGGAGCGATACCAGTTCCAGATCTTGTCGCGCTCCAGCTTGGAGTCGGCTTCCTCGCGCGATTTCATGGGGTCGTCGATGATCGCCAGGTGGGCGCCGCGGCCCGTCAGGCCGCCGCCGACACCGGCCGATTTGTAGGCCCCGCCGTGCGAGGTGTTCCAGCGGTCTGCGGCCGCGGAGTCGGCGGCCAGCGACAGGGTCGGGAACAGGCACTTATACTCCTCGCCACCGACCAGATTGCGCACGTCGCGACCGAAATCCTTGGCGAAGTCGTCGTTGTAGGTGGCGCAAATCACCTGATGCTCTGGATTGAGCCCCAGATACCAGGCCGGGAAGTGTCGCGAGGCCAGTTGTGATTTGCCGGATCGCGGCGGCATCTGAATAATGAGGCGCTTTAAGGCGCCTGAAGCGACCTCCTCCAATTTATCGCAGATTAACTGGTGATGCTGGGAAGGCTGATATCCCGACATTGTGTAGGTGACGAAGTCGAACAGATTAGACCGGGAGCGTCGTCTCCGCAGGATCTCCGTTGCTGCCTCGTTGGCCGTCACGGGCGTGGTGCTCATCCTTGAGCCTCCTATTTTTGGCCGTCTTCATCCTTGTCGCGGGCGAATCGTTCCTTCAGGGTGGAGTAGGTCTTGGCCCAGTGGCCGAAACACAGGCCATCATGCACCGGGTGACCCTCACATTGCTTGTAGGGCGACTGTCGTTCGTAGATGGGCTCGATCTTCTCATAGTAGCGGCAGAACCTGGGGTTCAGGCGCGGGCCCTTGCCCTTCGATTTCTCTGCCACTGACTACTTCCCCAGCCGCCTCAGACACCTGGCGATCATCTCCTCTTCCTGGCGTATCCAGCCGGTGGAGCTGGGGAAGGGGCAGGTGCAGGAGCAGGACCGGCCGTCGGTCAACTGGATGACACAGATCAGCACGTCGCTGCTCTCGGCGACAGCGATGCTGATGTGGGAGACCTCCTTGCTCATCAGGGCCGCCATTTCCTCCTGCTCGTCGTCCTTCTCTTTATTGGTCACGGATCTCAGCCTCTTTCTGTTTACAGGCGTCGCACACGCCACCCCTCTTTTCGGCGTAGTCCGCGCCGCTGGGCCGCCTGGGATCTTTCTGTAGCCAGAACGGGCCGGTCGCCAGCAACGACCGAGCCGCGGGAGGCCACGCAATGTCTGCGGCGGCTCCAGCAGGCAAGTGGATGCCGCAAGCGGTCACGAACGGCGACGCGACGGTGAACGGCACGGGCGGGACGCACAAATGGGCGTGGCCCGCCAGTGCCGACAGGATCA
>CEPX01067986.1_pt1 | contig 17305 bp, 22 predicted proteins | sample 361361 | NCBI WGS metagenome assembly CEPX01 (sample SAMEA2619974, study PRJEB7988) | marine metagenome | biome: marine biome (ENVO:00000447); feature: mesopelagic zone (ENVO:00000213) & marine oxygen minimum zone (ENVO:01000065); material: "saline water (ENVO:00002010), including plankton...
ATAAAGGGCAAATCTATAACTAACTTTAAATTTTCATTCATCATAATCTTCTCTAGACTTTTTAATTCCTTGTTTTAAAATTTCAATATTTTTTTCAATTCCTTGTTTGACAACATCACCAATCTTGTTTTTTCTAATAACTTTAGCTGCTAACGGCAAAAGGATTTTTTTTATATTTGTAGAGCTACACTCAGAACACTCTAAAAGTTTTTCTTTCATCAAGTGTATTACGTCGAGTGTAGTTTTACAGTCTTCACACTTATATGTATAACGAGGCACTATTCAGTATCTTCTTTGAAATGATTAGTCTCCTCACCATTAACTTTAAAAATTGGTGGATTAGATACTACAAGTTCATCTTCTTCATCTTCTGATATCTGAAAATTGAACTCCAATAATACGGGAACAATATCTGTTTGTTCCAGTAGTGACTTTTGTAGGGCCATCATAATTGCGCCCAATGCTTGGTGTGATAATTTCATTTTAATTTCCTTTGTTCTCTTTGTAAATCTTTTTCATACATTTCTTTAACTAACGTTTCAAACGTATAGTGTGGTTTCCATCCCAATTTTTCTTTTGCTTTAGAATTATCTCCCACAAGATATGGAACTTCATGTGGTCGAAATAAACGCTTATCAATCTTAACATATTTGTACGGATCTAGTCCAGCATATTCAAAAACTTTTTCTAAAAATTCTTTTACCGAATGTGTTTCACCAGTAGCAATTACATAATCATCTGGTGTTTCTTGCTGCAACATCAGCCACATTGCTTCAACGTAGTCTTTAGTGTGGCCCCAATCTCTTTTTGCATCTAAATTACCTAAGTATAGTTTGTTTTGTAGCCCTAATTTAATTCGAGCTGCTGCTATAGTTATTTTTCTTGTAACAAAAGTTTCACCCCTTCTTGGAGATTCGTGATTAAATAATATACCGCTTGAAGCATGTATGTGATAACTTTCTCGATAATTTCTAACTAGATTGTGTGCAAATACTTTTGCACAAGCATATGGAGAAGCGGGTAGCAAACGAGAATTTTCATTGAATGGGTAATCTAAATTATCGCCAAACATTTCTGAAGAGGATGCTTGATAAAATTTAATTTTATTATTTGTATTTCTTATCGCCTCAAGTATCCGAAGAGATCCAAGAGCTACACCATTAACTGTATGTTCGGGTATATCAAAAGATACCCTTACATGAGATTGTGCGGCAAGATTATATATTTCATCTGGGTTGTACTTGTACATAAGTTTATATAAGCACCCCACATCATCTAAATCATAATATTCTAATTTTAAATTCTTATGAGAATATATATGATTTATTCGCTCTGTATTTATCAACGAAGTTCTTCTTTTTAACCCAATAACTTTATATCCCTTTGATAAAAGAAATTCTGCCAAATAAGACCCATCTTGTCCTGTTATACCAGTTATGATTGCTATCTTCATCTAAATTCCTTTTAGATTGTCTGCAAATCTAAATACGCCTGTGTGCCCATCTCATCCATTTGTTTAAAGAAATCAACAGAAAGTTGAGTATTTGTATTGGTTATAGAAGGACAGAGTGGAGATGCGTTTAAGTTTTTTTTGCTCCAGCGAAATACTTCTTGAGCATTAGAATCATTAATTAAGTCTAAAACTCTTGTTCCAATAGTTGGTAGAGTGCCATGCTCAACACACCACTTCAAACCATCCAGTGTTCTCATGCTTCCTGTAATAATTTTTATTTTTTTAAGTTTACTTTGTTGTGCATAAGAAATATGGCTCTTTGCATCAATACCGGCTTCTTCCATTCTACCAGGAATAATGGATACAAAATCAACATCGTAACTAGCTGCAAAAAGCGCAGTACCTACATCTGCTACTCCCGTTACATTAATCTTTGTATCTCTCTTGTTTCTTTCTATGATCTCTAGTGCATTTTTAAAGGGTGGAATTTTGATAGCCATCCTGGTATTGCCATCTGAAAATGTTGAAACCAATTTTATCCATTTCTGGAATAGGCTTTCTGTCATATTCGAGTTTGGAAACTGAATATGTACTAAGCCAAGATTATCTTCTCGTATAGCTGACACAAGCTTACAAAGCTTTCGAGCACGAGTTTCCCACTCTTTAATTGTTTTATCTCCTACTTTAAAAAAGGCATTTGGGTTTGTAGTAACACCCATAATTTTTTCTTTTGGTACAAACTCTTTAATTTGTGCCCATTTCTTTTCAATATACTGTTCGTCGGCAGTATCTATGAGTAATTCAAACATTATTTATCTTCTCCTGATTTTCTAGAAAGTTTAGTGTGTTCTCCCAGTTTTCAAACCTATATCCTTTATCATCAATAAAATAATCAACATGAGGTTTTGCAAATAGTAGTTCATCAAACGGGATATTCCATTTTTGTAACCATTCGGTTAATTTTTTAGAGTGAGTTGCTATTATTCTACCTTCATTGTTACTAAATGTTTTCATTCCTCTTGCTGTAAAAATTACTATATAATAGCCTTGTTCTTTTAGGGTTTGGAGTGCCTCTGAAGCTCCAAGCATTGGCTCTACTTCATAATAGTCTTGAGAACCGATTTTATTTTGACATATAGTACCGTCCATATCAACACAAATTCTCATTGATTACCTCATTTAAAATTTTTATACCAGTTAGATACATAGCCTGTTGTCGGTCAAAATTATCATAATGTCTAGCACACATTCCAATAAATATAAGACCTTCGATTAATTTGATTTTTTGTAGATATTTTGGATTATCTGCTAGATGCTCTAGAAAAAGTTTTTCACAAATTTTCTTATTTATTCCTGAATAAATCTCTAAAGAAAACTTGTTTGGTTGAGTAGACGAATTTTCAACCTTAAATTGGTCATAAATAAAAAACTCATAGCCTCCATTAATAGAGTGAGATAGTTTAGCAAAATCATACAAGCTTGTTCCGTATATACCTTTTGTGCCAAATGAGCCTCTCGGATCAACTAGCTTAAGTGTCTTTGTATCAATGTTGTTATTTTCTCCAAGTAAAATATTAGAAAAACAAAGATCCCCATGAACTATATTAAATGTATCTTCCTCAGATATCATAATATCAATCCTATTTAAAACTTTTTCCCAAATCAATTCAAAATTTTTATATTCTATATTATTAAGCTCAATGGTATTAAATTTTGATAAAGATGCAAAAAAGGGAAAATTATCTTTTAAATTCTTATATTCACGTAAAGTCTTCTCGATAAACATTGAATGACAATGTTTATTAATCTCATCTTCGAGTAAAAAATTTGTTGTTATTTTCATTCTCTCAATAACTGCAAACAACATATTAAAAATATTATTCCAAAATTCTTCACCAAGATTCTCAGTTTCAGTAATATAATTCCCCAAATTTCTAAAAGGATAAAATTCCATTTCCAACTTATAAAGCTCAGAATCTATCTCATAAGCAATAAGTCGAGGAAATAACAATTTTAAATAAGGATCGTGTATATCGTTTATATCTCTAAAATATGCAATCTCATCTTTTAACTTGTCATTAGTACTTGTTTTTATAAGAGTTCCATGACTAGGTTTTAGAGATATTGTGTTATAACCCCTTGTTATAAACTTCATTGTATATTTCTCCAATTGAAATTAATTTAAGATCAAATCTTTTAGTATAGTCGTGTAACTTTTCACCCTTTAACATTGTACCATCGGTATCCATAATTTCAATAATAATTGAAATTGGTTGTAAACCAGCTAATTTTAGCAATTCTACTGAGGCTTCGGTATGCCCTCTTCTTTCTTTTAGCAGGCCCTTACGGGGTCGTAAAGGAAACAAGTGACCCGGTTGTGATAATTGTGTGGGTACTGAATTGGGGTCGATTAATACCGCAATGGTCTTTAATCTATCGTAAACTGACATGCCTGTTGCAACTCCTTCCACAGCATCTATTGAAACACAAAATGGAGTTTCGTATTTATCTCGACTATTCGTTGGCATCATTTTAATTTGAAGACGATCGAGAATTATACCATCACAAGGAATACACATCAAACCACGAGCATGATTCATGGCAAATATCAAATTATGAATTGTTGCTTTTTCCGCAGCTATAACTATATCGCCTTCATTTTCTCTATCTTTATCATCAACAATAATAATGGGTTTTCCATTTCTCACATCCTCTAAAATACTTTCTATACTCATATTCTTTCCCTTAAAAAATTCTCTAATTGTGTGGGAGTTCCCACACACTTAAAGTCTTCTATCTCAATCGCAGCTACTTCTATATTGTCCTTTATCATTAAATCAAAAATACCAGAAGTATAAAATTCGTTGTATTGTTTTAATTTACTTAATAATAACATAGAACAATATTTTTTTAAAGTATAACCGTCTTTTACACAAAATATACCACAATTTGCAAAATTAGAAATCTTTTCTTTCTCTTTTATTTCCTTAACTAAATTATCCTTTATTTTTATATATGAAAAAATAGGTAAGCCATCTGGGTCTGCAAAATAAAATATCGCATTCTCAGATGTACTATTTTTAAAAATATCAATTACATCATCGTAATAAAAAGTATCGCAGTCCATAAGCATAAAATTTGATTTTAATTCTTTATCTTTCAATGTCTTCATGGCTATTTGTATTGTTTCTACTGCCCCAGAAGTAGGTTTAGGTAATGATACTAACTTAAATTCTACTTCTTTATATCTCTCTGTTATAAGTTGTTTAAAATTATATTGATCAAGGATAGAACTATATGGAATTATTATTTTTTCAACTTTTTTTAAATCTAAGTTATCTAGTAACCAAAATATCATTTCTTTTCCAGCAATTTTAATCAATGGTTTTGGAAAAGTTGAATATTTAATAAACCGACTTCCATAACCATTTATAGGAATTAATAAAGAAATTTTCTTCATATTTATTTCTCGCACCACATTTTATGACCACCTAAATAATGGTCCCGATGATTTTTTTTATCTTCCTCTCTCCTATAAGGTTCTGCATACAAGTGATCATAACTTTTATGAGTGATTCCTGCAAGAAGAAAATATGAATATAATATTTTACAGGGATCTAAATAATGTAAATTAGTTCCAAAATTTTTATCTATTGACGTAGAAAGCAAAGGGCTATCATATAAGCTACAAATTTTACCAATATTCGTGAAACTCGAAAATAAAAAATTATCATAAATTCTGTTTGCAAAAAAATTTTCAGGAGCGTTTTGTTGCCAAATATATTCTGTTTCCGAAAAAGGATAATCGGGAGGTTCTCTTAAGAAAAACATATCAGGTCGAGTTAAAAAAACTCCATCAAAATTTTGATCTTGGCTAATATTTTCGAGAGCAAAATTAAAAACATGTTTTTTTAAATAAAAGGCTGCAAAAACAGAATTAAAAAATTGATCTCCAACAAGTTCTTTCATCCACGGCTTTAGATCTAGTCCGTTAAACCATTCATTATAGTCTAATAGTTTTATATTATCGGTCTTAAATACTTCTTGAATATTTTCTAAATTAATAGCTTCTTCTTCGATCACCATATCATTTGAATAATGTTTTATAGAATATAGAGATCTACCTCTGTTATTCCAACAGCATAAAAATGTTGTAGTATCATATTTATCGCGAAATTTGCGCCAGCCATTGATAACTATTTCATTATCATAAGTTCGGACTTGACCCGATAATAAAAGTAATACTTTTTTCTTCATACTGCACTTCTACAATTCATATAACTGATTTGTATTTTTATATTCCTTTTTTAATAATTTTAAAACACCCTTGATTATATTGAGCCAAATCTTGGTGATAAATACATTCATAATCAAAACCAGTTTTAAGCAAAAATTCGGCAAATGCCTTTATCTCATGATCGCGATAAGCAGGATAATCACAAATTTCATCAAAAGTTATAATAGTGCCATCTTGAAAACGATCCTCTAATAAAGTTAAAACTGTTTTTGCGGAACTGTATAAATCACTATCAATATTAACAAAGGCTACTGGTGCCTTGTTTTCTAATAAAAATTTAGGCAACGAATCGTCAAACAAGCCCTTAACCAACCGAATATTCATTGGCCAGGGTTGTATCGTCTTTGTGGCGGAAGCGTCATACATGCCAGGATTATCATCGTTAGAGCCACAAATTGCTCCCATGGGAATATTTCCACTTAAACTGTACACTCCTTTGGGATTATCGTTATCCCAATGTTCTGGGAGCCCTTCAAAACTATCAAATCCATAAATAATATTAGTTGTGTTTTTTGCGATATTTGTAATCGTGCGGCCCCTATAAACTCCAAATTCTAACCACAGTCCTTCTGTACTTACTGCTTCAACACATGCCTTTAAATAAGTTTCGTGATAATCCCATTGATGTATACGTGTTGCTTTGTGTTTTAAAGAATGCAAAATTTCATTAATTTTATTTTCAATCATTATTTATAGCTCGCTTTACCCAGTCTTCAAAATTTACAGTATGTTTCCAATTTAAAAGAGTTTTAATTTTGTTATTATCAGCTAAAGTATCTCTAGCTTCGCCAGGTCGTGCAGGAATATGAACATACTCTCCTCCAATTAATTTTGCTAACTCTAATATTGAGTAATTTTCTCCAGTTCCCACATTGAATACTTCTCCAAAAATCTCTTTGTTGTTTGAAAATGCAGCTAATATATTAGCCTCTACAACATCTGCGACATGAGTAAAGTCGCGTCTTTGTAGCCCATCGCCTACAACACTCATTGGTTTCCCTTTTCGCTTTTGTTCTAAGAATAAACCTACTACAGGTGCATATTGTCCCCTAACAGGTTGGCGCTCTCCATATACATTAAAATATCTAAGACAAATCGTTTTAAGATTAAATAATTTAGTATACATAACACATAAATCTTCACCGGCACACTTTGTAACCGAATAAGGATTTAAACAATCTTTTGGCATATCTTCTCTGAGTGGTGGTTTGTTCTTTAAACCATAACCAGCAGATGTAGAAGAATAAATAACACGCTTTATGCCGCACTCTCTGGCGGCTTGAAGAATATTACAGGTTCCAATTACGTTAACTTGTGTAGCATAGACAGGATTTAAAATAGCTGGTTGAATACGCGATTCTGCCGCTAAATGAAAAACAACATCTATCCCTTCCATTGCTTTTAGTATTCCTTCATAATTACAAATATCAATTTTATAATTGGTCGCTTTATCATTGGAATAAAATTTTTCATTACTTTCTGCTGACATATTATCAACGACAATAACAGAGTGTCCTAGTTCAAGCATTTTGTCTACAATATGGCTTCCAATAAAACCACAACCACCAGTTACTAAAACTTTCATTGTTTTATCTCCTCATTTTTAATCTTTTTTCTTAAATTGGTAGCTGACCAATTATGATTACGTTCATGAAAATGAATAGGAATATTCAAATCATAACCATTATATTTGACATCTTGATAATCAGATCCCAATATTCTAATGTCTAAATTAAGTTTTGTTAATAATTCATATAAGTCTTTTTCTGTTTCATAAATTATTATCTCATCAATATATTTAATAGCAGATAACATAATATAACGTTCTTCAATAGAGTGTATGGGTTTATTTTTAGAAGGACGATCTAGAGTAGGATCAGTCTGAAGACCTACAATTAAATAATCACATATTGTTTTAGCGTCCTTCCACATTTTTATATATCCTGGGTGGATGAGATCAAAAGAGCCCGCTAAAAAGCCTCGTTTTTTCGAAAACATATTTTTTTTCCACTCTTCAACATTAATGCATTTATCATCTATCAATAAATCAAAATGAGGTTTTTGATTCATAACAAGTTGATGATATCTAACTCCCCACTCCTTTAATTGTGATTTTGTAACTTCAGTCCAGTCAATGCCTGAAGTAGCACCTCGGGCTGTAAAAAAAATTATTTCGTGGCCCATGTCATAGAGATGATTAATTTTTTCTATCATTCTCATATCAGGAGTTGTTTTCTTATAATAATTTTTTTCAGTATGGGTAATTGTCCCATCTATATCAAAACAGTAAATCATTAATAACCTTAATATATTGTTTTAACTCCGCCAACATCTATAGAATAATCAATCTTCATCATTTTATTTTCGTACATATAGTTGTCAACTTTTTCAAACTCTTTTGGTACATATACCATAAAGAATCCTCCGCCGCCCGCTCCAATAAGTTTTCCACCTAAAATTAATTTTTCTCGTTTTAGGTTATCGTATATTTTTTCGATAGTTGGGTAAGTCATCTTATTTGATAACTTCTTTTTATAAGTCCAATGTTCATCTAAAAGATGGCCGTAATTATCAAAATTCTTAGTTTCGAGTGCATTAACAAATTTATTAGCTAGATTGTGTATCTTTCTCATCTGGTTTTCAAAATTATCTTTATCTTTTGTTTGACTTTTTAAAATTGTAGAAGCATGACGTTGAGTTCCTGTATAATATATTGCACATCGTTTTGTAAAAATATCAATATCATCAGCACTTAGATTTAATCCACTAACCTCTACAACTCCCGATTTATTAATAGAAAACTTTTTTATACCTCCATAAGAAGAAATAAACTGATCTTGCTTACCAACTGGTTCTTGTAAATCTTCCATTTCAATTCTACATGCTAGGTTTGCAATGTCAAATTTACTCATATTTATTTTTCTATATTCTTTAAGACAATTGATCAAAGCAACCAAATAACTTCCCGATGATCCCAAACCACTTTGGGCCGGTAAATCAGCCATGCTTGAAATTTCACAGCGATCTAAAACATTAAATTCTTTTAATACTGCTCGTGCTCGTTCATGACTTAAATTATTGACACTATTAACAACTTCTGTTTTTAAATATTGTAATCTTACCGAATTAATTAATAAGTTTCTTTTAAATGAAACAAAAATATATTTATTAATAGCCATACTCGTAACTTCACCACCATATTTATTATAATAAGCTGGCAAATCAGTTCCGCCGCCAGCCAAAGTAATTCTAAAGGGTGAACGAGTTATTATCATAAAATATATCCTACTTTTTGCGCGTCATTATAAAACATCTTTACAGTATCAAGAGAATATTCATTTAAATTTTTTCCTTTTAATTTAAGTTTATTAAGAATTTCAGTAGTAACTGTAATAATATCACATCCCATCTCTTCTGCTTGATAAACATTTAAAACTTCGCGAGGACTCGCCCACAATAATTCACTTTTTTCAACTTGTCTTACTAACTCTAAACATTTTTTCATAGCAGGAATAGGGTCAACTCCTGTATCTGCCATACGGCCCGCAAATACAGAAACAATCGTTGGAGTAGTTGGACATAAGATCATACATAATTGTTTTACTTGTTCTATGGTCATAATAGCAGTTATATTAAGTTTAATTCCTTGAGCACTTAAATCTTTAATAAGAGGAAGGCTACTTGTCCCTTTAGTATTAGTTATCGGAATTTTAACGTAAACATTTTGTCCCATCTCACTTAGTTTAATTGCTTGTCTTTTCATATCATCAAATTCATCTGAAAAAACTTCAAATGATACTGAAACGTCTTGAATATATTTCAACACTTCTTGGGCAAATTCTTCATAATTTTCTACTCCAGATTTTCGCATAAGAGTAGGGTTAGTGGTAAATCCCTGTACTGTTCCACTTTTATAAAAATCTATCATCTCTTCGATAATTGCTCCATCTGCAAATAATTTCATAATATTCTATACCTTTCCTTTATCCATCGAACAATTAACAACTAAATGCCAAATAATTCCTTGCCATTCTTCTGCGTGTGGAGTAATACGGCTTTCTGCAATTACAGGAATATGAACACAGCAGTCTGATAGCTGTTTCGCAATTCCGCCATCTCTACTAACAATAGAAATTAATTTTCCCTTTTTCTGTTTGGTATATTTCATAACTTCTACTAAATTTTGAGAAGTACTAGGGGATCCTCCTCCAACTGATAAAATCATAGAAGTATCTTTAGTATTAAATTTAGATGTTTTTAACCACTCTACTAAACTAGAGTTCCATCCCTCATCATTAATTCGTGCCGTTAATTCTGCTACATTATCAGTTGGTGTATAACATTCAATACCAAAGATTTTACGAAAATCGTTTACTGCATGAGAAGCATTAGCAGCAGAACCACCTACCCCAAAAATAAAAAGTCTGCCTCCATCCTTTTTTGTATTATCAAGAATCTCGACAAAAGATACAATAGATTCTTTATCTATTCTATCTATAATTTTTTTTGTCTCATTAAAATAATTTTCAATATAATTTTTATATATATTTTTCATCTTTATACTTTTCATAAGTTTCTTCATAGATATTAATATATTTGTTTATAGCAACATCTAATGAATAAATATTATTATACTTTTGTATACATTGAGAAGACTTTTCTTTATAAAAATTTGTGTCTATCTCAAACTTTTTTAGTGATCTGGCATATTCTTCTATCGAATATGTCATAATCCCACACTTATCTATCTGTTCTGCGTGTCCCATATTAATTCCTGGGCAGCTTACTATTGGTTTGCCGTGATAAAGTGCTTCAATAATTGCTGCCGAACACATTTCTCCATCATGGCGTCCATGAGCAAAAATGTCAAGTCCTTCTAAAAAATTATTAATCTTTATTGCATCTCCGGTAAAATCAATAAACCTAACATTCTTCAATCCTAATTGGTGTGCTTGTTGTCGATATTTTTTAGCTCCTCCTAATATAACAAATATATTATTCTCATCTTCAATTAGAGAATAAGCATTAAGAGGAATAGGAGAAAAAACACTCTCACTAGTTGCTTGGTGCATTCCAAAAATAAACTTTTCTTTATCTATATTTAATTCTTCTCTCAACGTCGATGAACATTTAGTGGGAAAATCAATAAGAGGGGGAATTATTTCGACTTTAGAAGCATCTCCCCCATTTTGAATCCAACGTGCCACATGGCTATCGGATAATAAAATAGTTTTAAATATATTATCTCGTTTTTCGATACCATTTGCGCCCGAGCCGTGAATACTATCAATAAAGATTGAATTAGGCATCTGAGTAAAGGGGTATTCGGGATACCCGCTGCGGCCTGTTTGTACAATATCATAATCTAAGGCATTAAATAATTGAAAAAAATTATGATTTACCCATGGATAGGGAGAACCATGAGAATCTTGACGAGCTTCACACTCAACGTGTATAAGGTTAACTTTACTCTCCTGCATATAAGTTTGACGATCGAGATCAGTATTTGGATGAATCCAAGTATTTCCCAATAATGGTACTCCATGCGTATAAAAATAATCTACCGTAAACCGTTCTGGCGGCAAGGAATGTGCTAAAGTTTGGAGATATTTTTCAGTACCACCCGCTGCCAGTCCACCAAATTTTACAAAAGCAATTTTTATTTTAGAGTCTGTCACTCTGATTTCCAAATCTATCTTAGGGTTGTTTTAAATAATCCATGTTCTGAGCCTTGTGAGATCAAAGGGGGGGACCACCAATATACCTTAGCATCATGCAAGCGTAGTTGGTAGGATAATTCCCAATCACTAATAGTAACAAATGGTTTCATTGTTTGAGTAATTTTTTTTGCTAAATCTTTTCGAAGTAAATAAGCATCGGCACACTTGGTTGCAGGATGAGGTTTTAAATAAGCAACCTTATCGTGACTAACAAGATGACTTCCTACATCTAATCCACAACAACTACCAAAAAATATCGCATCCCAATCAGCAGGTGTTTTTTGTAAATATAAATTAAATAATGATACAAAATTATCCATAAATATTATATCATCCTCAAAAATTAAACCATAATCCTTTACCTCTTCGGAGAGTTTTTTAATTGCATGATAATGTTTTATTGTGCATGAAATTTCAGCAGGACGCAATAATCGATATTGATTACTTCCTTTTCCATAGGTTTCCAATATTTTCTCGTTATAATCTTTCTCATTGGGAAAATAATATTCATTTATAATTTCCTCATTTAACTCGTCTTGATCAAATTCTAGTATATAATCTGCATTTATACCAGAGGCACGAAAAAAAGAATTCATATGCATTCTTCTTTCTACAAGTCTAGTATAATGAACGATATAGATTTTTTCTACATTTAACATAAAATTTTCTCCTCAATATAGTGTAATACATTTTTAGGTAAGACACAAGAGGGAATTATATTTTTTTTAAAAATTGGTTCATTTAAATATTGATTATATAATTTTTCATCATTATCTATTTGTCTAATATTTTCTACCATATCTTCCAAACAAGTATAATCTTCAACATTGATAAAAGCTTTAGAATTAAAATCTTCGCCTACTGTTGAAGATCCCCAGTAAATAGGAATACTTCCTACGGATAGAGGGTGAATAATTTTTTCAGTTGTATATCCTGGGTTAGACGAATTTTCTGCTGCTATAGTAAATTTATAATTCTTTAAAAAATCTACTTTATACCGCTGATCCCCTCGTCCTTTGATTTGGTATCCTGAATTATTTCGTAATCTACCACAGCAATCAACAGGTTTATAAGATGTAATGGTATCTAAAATTTCTATTCGTTTTCCGCTCGTATTTGAAAAAATAAAATTACAAAATTTGTCTTTTCTTATTTTAGAACGTTGGAATAAGTGGCTTAAAGGTATAAGATAGGATTGATCGCGTTGTTCATTGTAAGGAGCCTCAAACCAATTAATAAAAAGCGCCCAAAGGGGGAGTCGGTAATTACGAGGATCTGCTGGGTGATCGAAACTAAAGGCGTAATCACATTTACCAATACTATAGCGAGGATATTCAATAGAACCAGGAAAGTCAAAATTTGGTCTTACGTTTTCTCCCGTATAAAATATTTTTTTACATGAATGATTACGGTATTTATCTCTTTCTCGACGTTTTTGATAATCTACAGAAAAAAACAATAAATCAGGATTGGATTCATTGATCTCTACATCATATTTTATTTTTAATAAATTATAGAAATAATTATCCGTTTTAACAAAGTTCGGCCAAAAATCTACAAAGTTAATTTTAAGTTTTTTCATTATAGTGTTATATTCTACCTTGAACCCAAGAATAATCAAATACTTTTTTTAGGGAATTATCTTCAATTTCTAGTTTATCAAACAATTCTTTAACTACAAAGAAAACGTTTCCACAATGAGTAATTAATTCATAACCTTTTTGTTGACCAAGCATAACTAGTGCTGCTGCACTGGCTCCCGTTACTATGTCACATTTTACTATCTCGGGGAGTGCAAATGAATCTGCTTCAATTAATATAATTTTTGGTCTATAGTTAATAAGAGTTTTCCACACACCATAATCATTACCATCAATATCAATTGATAAAAATTGAAAGTTTTCGTGTAAACTTGGAAGATCTAAGCTGTCAAAAATATTATCCAGACGATTTTCATCAATATCTATATACCGTGTTACTACGTGTTTTTCTGAGATGTGCGCTAGATTATTCTCTAGCCTTGCAACTCTTTTGGGATCGCCCTCAATAAGAATTGGAATAAAGTTTTTATTGTTTTTAAAAACATTATATGTATTACTAATTTCTATTCCATCGTGGGCTCCAACTTCTGCCACATATCCACTAGTAATATTTAAAACTTCAAAAAGTTTTTCCAGTATCCCATCCTCACCATTTTGACTATGTACATTTCTTCTAAATTGATCGTAATTCATAATTTTTCCTTTTTGGTTATCCCCTTCTTCTATGATGATTTAACAATACTTGGTGTCCAAAGCCTGAGAATGGTCCCCATTGAGTAATATCTTCTTTAGCAGTTACATTATACTTAAATCTCAAAAGTGAAACAATGCTTTGATCATGTCGATGTTCTCTATAACCATCAAAATTTTCTTTTTCCATTGTATTTGGAATATCAGTTAAAACTCTAGGGTCTTCGCAAAACTTCAAATATTCTTTATAAAAGTTTAATGAGAATTCCGTTTTTCTACACATTTGAATTGCTGCGTTTAGTTGCCTACTATAAGCTGCACAAGGTGTTGGATCTCCTGGGGGAGAAATGGTTCCCAAACCCATCAATTCAAAACAATCCCTTTTTGTCCATATATAATTTAAATGATGATTATTATAAAACAATACCAAACCTTTTTCATCTGATATACATAAGTCAAAATAATCTTTCATATTAGCAGTAAATTCAATGGCGGCATCTGAATATAAGAGTATATCATTTACTCCCATTTGCTCTAATGTTTTTAAAATAATATATGGTTTCCAAAGCCAATATCCTGCACCGCGACTTTGCGATAAAATATTATAATTTTTTTTTACAAAATTTTCATCCAAATCCTTAAATCTATATTGAATAGTGTCGGAAAAGCCGCCTATCTCTAGGGCGCTCTGGGCATTAGTTTTTTGCGATTGAAAGAAGCCACCGTGTGCATAATTGATCAATATTTTTTTCACTCAATTATCCTTCGAGTTGTATTAAAAGAGCCTAATCTAGAGCAGTTTCTTTCATACCATTCTTTTCCGTAATACGATAAAAACTCCCATTGAGATTTAGAACAATTTTTTATTACTTCTTTTAAATGTTCAGGAGTACTAACTCTTAAAAAATGTTTATTTTCAATCAGAGGATCATGAAACGTTGTACAAACACCTTCTGATATTAATGGAACTACTCCAAGACCTAAATATTCAATTTCACGATTACACTTAGGTCCGTATCCTGGTAAACATAAGCCAAACTTACTATTACATACTTTTTCTAAATATTCATCTTGAGTATATGTCCAATTGAAACTATCTCCCATTTTAATTGGCATATTAAATTCTTCAATAGAAGCTGCCCAATTAAACTTTGTTCTATTACCAAATTGAATTTGATTTTCTACCTTACCAAGAAAAATCGATTCAATATTGCGATCATCCCAGGCTTTGATTCCATTTTTTATTTTTATTTCAAGCTTTCGTGGGTGGCGTGGCCAATAAATCCATGGCATTCCATTAAGATGTTGCATTCCTCCAAATAATCCCTTGTTCCAAGAATAAGGTAAATGAGGATATACATCATAGCGATCATACTCATATAAAAGTATATCTCCTGGACTATTCGCCCAGATAAAAACATCGTCGGTAGCATCACGAATAACTTCGCAGTATTCTGATTCCTCCCACATATCTAATAACTCACGAGATGTATCTCCTTTATGTTCTGGTGTCTGCTTACCGCAATATATTTTCAAGTGCCAACTCCATAAAATTCTTGCAATAAATTATTTTTTTGTATTTCTTTAACAATACAATCAAACTCTGGTTTAGATAAAAGAAAATCTGTATATTCTCCTCGTGCGTCTACAGGTTCACCGCTCCAATTATCTAAATTATTGTTTTTCAAAAAATTAAATAATTCTTGTTGAGAACTAGAAATTTTAACACTTTCAAGTTGTTCGCGTGTTGTTTTTACACAAGGAAAATCCTGGGGGTTGTTTTGCCCATAATCACAGTGGTCTAAAAACTTACTTTCTGTAAACTCTTGACGCATTGCAAACATCCGAATCATTAAGTCTTGATCTGAACCATAATTCCTATGACGATATGAATAATAAGTTTGAAAATTATCAAATTTCAATTGCGGCGGTATTTGTTGGGGTTTAAAGCTTGAAAGGCCAGCTAACATCCGACATTTTATTCCATAATGATTGGGATGAGTTCGTAATGTTCCTAAAGAACAATCACTTTTTTCAAAAGCCCTAACATACCTGTATTCTATCTCTGTTATAATTGAATCAGTATCTCTTGTATGGAAAACCTCAACTTCACGATCCCAAAGTGGCATCATTCTCCATATTGCCGGTTCGGTTCCTGTATAATCCATTTTGATTGTCTGAATCGTTACATTATCTAATTCTTTAAGTATATTAAGAATTGGAGATAATTCTTCGTCCCATATATTCTCACTGATATATAAAAATATTTTATAATCAGGAAAAAGAATTTTATTTGTCATTACCACGGCGGGCAAATTAAACCAATACCTCTGGGGATCATTCATCCACTTATCGTGAAATCGATGTTGCGGCAAAACTTTTGGCTTAAACAAACAATATGATAAAACTTTATTAGACATTTTCCATCATTTTTTTATATTTATTATAAATTTCTTTTTCTTCTTCCTGTTTCCACTCAAAATTTTCAAAATTTGTTGATATACCTTTTGGGTTAAAATAATATAATCCATATACATCATTAATCTTTTTAAATTTAGAACCAGCGACCGCACTTCTCAAAAAGAATTCCCAGTCTCCGGCAGATTTATATTTGCTGTTAAACATGCCATGTTTTTTATGTAAGCTTTTTTTCCACATAGGATTATTGTGTGGCTGATTGCCACGAAGCATGGCTTCCTTAGAAAATTGTTCAAAGTTATATTTTCTTCCTTCTGCTGAATTTTTCTCAAATATCTCATTGGGCGCATTAGTAATAAGTGAATCTGCATATACTAATTCTATATCTGGGTTTAAAACCAGTTCTCTAGCATGTCTTTCTAGAGAATTAATTGCTTTTCTATCATCTAAATTAGCGTTTGTAATAAAATCACCGGTTGACTTTTCTATTGCATAATTCCAAGTACCATAAATACCAGGATCCTCTTCTAGTTCAAAGTATTTAATATTTTCAGGATATTTCTCAACATACTTGTTGATTATTTCACTTTCATTACCAGGAGAATTTGCATTAACCATTATTAGCTCACATTTATCTTTAAAGATTGTTTGTCTTGTAATATCTTCTAAAAATGATTCAATATAATCATCACCGTCATACACTGAAGTAATAATAGAAATTTTAGGAATATCATCTATATTAAATTCTACAATGTCTTCTCCAAAAATAGCACTAGCCATCTTATGGTATATTTTTTGTTGTTCGTATTTTTCTTTAATGTGCTTCTGTAGTTGATCTGCCCTTTTCTTATACGTGCCATAATTATTATACATCTTTCTTATGGCATGTTTGAAACTAAACTCTTTGGGATAACACCAGACCGAACCTTCTTCGATTACACCTTTCCAAACAGATTCTCCACCTACTGGTGCTAAATCATATTCAACCTTTATTCCAATAAATTTATCTTTAGTTTTACCTTTGCTGGTTGTTGGCATAGTCATGAAATCTTTATACGCTGACCACTCTGGTGCAACAACTGGAATCCCTGCAATAGCGGCATCAAACATAGGAAGGCACCAACCTTCACCATGAGTAGTAGTACAAAAAGCTTTAATCTGTTTATCATTAAATAAAGCTGCCATT
>CEPX01107931.1_pt1 | contig 17294 bp, 11 predicted proteins | sample 361361 | NCBI WGS metagenome assembly CEPX01 (sample SAMEA2619974, study PRJEB7988) | marine metagenome | biome: marine biome (ENVO:00000447); feature: mesopelagic zone (ENVO:00000213) & marine oxygen minimum zone (ENVO:01000065); material: "saline water (ENVO:00002010), including plankton...
TGCACCGGCGACGGCACCGGTTTGGCGTACCAAATCGGCGCGCCGGTGATGGACATGGAGATGGTCCAGTATCACCCAACGACTTTGAAGGGAAGCGGCGTGCTCATTACCGAGGGAGCTCGCGGGGACGGCGCTTATCTGTTGAACTCAGAGGGCGACAGGTTCATGAAGACCTATGCTCCCAACATGATGGAACTCGCCTCCCGCGATGTCGTGTCACGGTCGGAGCAGACCGAGATCGACGAGGGTAGGGGCATCGACGGCTGTGTGCTTTTGGACTGCCGCCACCTGGGCGAGCGGATGATCCGCGAGCGGCTGTCGCAGATCGCCGAGATCGCCAAGGACTTCGCCAACGTCGATATATTCACAGAGCCGATTCCTATCCAGCCGGGCATGCACTACGCGATGGGCGGAATCAAGGCAGATGTCGATGGCCTGACGCCCGTCCCGGGCTTGTATGCGGCAGGCGAAGTGGCTTGTGTGAGCGTGCATGGCGGCAACCGGCTGGGCGCGAACTCGTTGCTGGATACGTTGGTGTTCGGTCGTCGGTCGGGTGTGCACGCGGCTGACGCTGTGAAGAGCGTGTCCCACGCGAACTTGTCCGACGCCAGCACCGACGAAGACCGCAATCGTCTACAAGGTTTGCTGGACAACCCGGAGGACGGCGGTGAGATGTTCGGCGCTTTGCGCCACGACCTGGGTCAAAGCATGGACAAGAACCTGGCCGTGTACCGCCACCAAGCGGGTATGGAAGAAGCGGTCGAAAAGATCAGAGAGGTCCGGGAACGTTACCGATCAGTCTACGTCGCGGACAAGGGCAAGACGTTCAACACCAACCTGATCTTCACCTTGGAGCTGGAATTCATGGTGGACAGCGCCGAGACCATCGCTTTGAGCGGTCTTGAGCGAACCGAGAGCCGAGGCGCCCATACCCGGACCGATCATCCGGACAGAGATGACGAAAACTGGCTGAAGCATGTCCTCGTGAAGAAAACGGACGATGGTCCGCAGATCGACTACCTGCCGGTGGTCATCACCGAATGGCAGCCCGAGGTGCGCAGCTACTAGTGTCATGTCCGGCGAGTCTGTTGCGTCAATCCCGGATCTCGCTGAAACGGACTGTGGTTCGACGAACTCACCACGAACGGCACAACCCACCGCCCCGTTCGCCCTGAGCCTGTCGAAGGGTCGTCGAACGCTCCGGATGTTCGGCGGATACATGAAAAACAAGGACGGTACGAATGGAAGTCAAGATCAGCGTAAGGCGCTTCGATCCCGATAGCGAAAGGCCTGTGGCAAGACTCCAGGAATACGACCTGGATATGACCGAGGCCAGCACGCTGTTGGACGGTCTGATCCACATTCGCGAAGACATCGACGGATCGCTCGCCCTTAGGTGTTCCTGTCGTAGCGCGATCTGCGGCTCTTGCGCGGTGCGAGTCAATGGACAGGCGGGCTTGGCGTGCAACACGAAGCTGACCGACGCGATGCCCAAAGACGGCGGCCCCATCGTGGTGGAACCTGCCGGAAACATGCAGGTCATCAAAGACCTGGTGGTTGATTTCGGGACCTTCTGGGAAAAAGTTCGGGCTGTCGATCCCTGGATTCAACCAGAGGGACCGGAGCCCCAGGGCGAGTACGTCGCTCCCGACGAGGACATGGTGCACCTTGCAGGCGTCGTGTCCTGCATCATGAGCGGCGCATGCGTTTCGGACTGCACCGTGCTTGCCGTGGACCCCAGCTTCCTGGGTCCGGCGGCGCTGACCAAGGCGTACCGTTTCGTAGCCGACCCGAGAGACGACGCCAACACCCAGCGATTGACGGCGCTGAACGAGCCCGGCGGCATGTGGGATTGCACCCGCTGCATGCAGTGCGTCCAGGCTTGCCCGAAGAGCGTCGACCCGATGGGTCGCATCATGGCGCTCAGGGACCAGGCCATGGAGGCAGGCTTCACGAACACCACCGGCGCCCGGCACGCCACCGCGTTCTCCGACATCATCGAACACAGCGGCAGGCTCGACGAGACCAAACTTACGATCAAGAGCCACGGCTTGTTCAACGTCCGTGAAATGATCAAGCTGGTGCCCATAGGCATTCGAGCACAACTCGCCGGGAAACGGCCTCCGCTGATGCACAAGGCCATCCCGGGCGTCGAGAACGTGCGCCGCATCTTCAAGAAGGTAGAGAACAAGCGATGAGATATGCACTGTACGCCGGATGCGTCGCACGGGGCGCCACCCCCGAACTATACGTCGCAACACTAGAGGTTTGCCGGCGATTGGACATCCAGCTTGACCTCGCGGCGCTGGAAGGCGCGTCCTGCACCGGCGCGGGAGTGCTCCAAGAGAAGAACCTGCGGCTCGCCGACACGCTGAACGCCCGGACCTTCGCCATGGCCGAGCGCGCGGGATTGCCCATCCTGACGCTGTGCAGCACTTGCCAGGGAGTCATGTCCCAGGCAAACGTGCGGCTGCAAGACGACGAATATCGTGCGTCGATCAACGAAGACTTGGAAGAGGAAGGTCTCTCCTACAGCGGAACGTCCGAACCGAAGCACCTCCTATGGGCGATCCTGGAAGATGTAGGCGTCGACAAGCTCAAGTCGCTCGTCACCCAACCCCTGTCGAACCTGAAGATGGCGCCGTTCTACGGATGCTACCTCGTTCGGCCGACAACGACCCTTGGCTTCGACGACCACCCCGAACGGGAAGACGCGCTCGAAACGCTCATTGAGGCGGTGGGCGCCGAAGTCGTCGATTTCCCCGGCAAGACGCTCTGCTGCGGATTTCCGATCACCACGATCAACAATCCGAACGCCCTTAAGATGGTTGCGACTCATACTCTGGACACCAAAGGTCGTGGCGCCGACGCCATGGTGACCCCATGCCCGCTGTGCCATCTGAACCTTGACGGGTTCCAACCGTCAGCGGCATCCGGCAACAGCCCGATCGCCATCGACATGCCGATCCTCCACCTGCCCCAACTCATCGGCCTCGCGATGGGAATCGACCCCAAGGCGATGCGCCTCAACAAACACATCGTCTCGACCAAGAATTTCCTGACAGAGGTCGCGGTCTCGACGTAGTCCGCCGCCTTCAGTCCACGTGCCGGTAATCGGCCCCCGTAGTCAAGGCGGGGGCCGATTGCGTACAGGTCGTGTCTCATGTCCACCGACCACCTCAAGTCTCTCCGTTCTGGCGCCGCATTCTCCATCGGATGCCCACGTCACACGAACCCTCGCGACCTCACTTTGTCATCCAGATCCTTCCGCAGAAGGAGAAGGATCTGGGGCCACGCAGGAGGACCCGTACGCGGCGAGCCGACCCTTCCGCGCGCGCGTTCATAACGGCAATGACTGGTCGAATTCCGGCGGTCGAGATCACCGTTGTGCAGCAGCGGGGTTCTTTGGCGAGGAGGCCTATAAAACGAGCGTGACCAAACGATTCGCGCCTATCCTACCATCACTCGGATACTGGTCCTGATCGCGACAGAATTCCAAACCGGAACTCGACACGCAATCGTCCAGTTCGAGAACGATCGCATGGTTGACACGACTCACCAGTCCATGTTATAAAACGATCATTCACTTTAGAGAATGAGCATTCGTTTTGTATCCGACAGGAGCACTGCATGCCGAAAGTCACCGAGGAACACGTTGAGGCGCGGCGTCGTCAGATTCTCGATGCGGCCCTTGCGTGCTTCTCCCGCAACGGCTTCCACCAAACCACGATCAACGACATCTGCGAAGAGGCGAATCTCAGTGCGGGCGCCATCTACAACTATTTCGAAAGCAAGGATTCCATGATCGCCGAGTGCTGCACTCACGGTCAGACCGAAATCGGCGAGGTCTTCGACGGCGCTCAAATGTTGGGCACGGCTCGCGAGGCGATCGAAAAACTGGCGGAAGTCTTCATCATGGGCATCGCGTCACCCGAGGAGCAATCCGCGACCAGGCTCGAGGTTCAACTCTGGTCCGAGACGCTCCGAAACCCCGATGTGCTGCAAGCTGCGATGGGCCCCAGAAGCCAAGTGTTGGCTGGCCTCCAGTCGATCGTCGAGCGTGGACAGCGCAACGGCGACGTATCGGGTGTGGCAGACGCGGAGTACGTGGCCAGAGTCCTGATGGCGCTGCGCGACGGATTGGTGTTGCAACAAAGCATGGACCCAGACACGGACGTGAGCCGGTATGTTGCGGCGATGAAACAGGTGACGGCGGGTGCGGTGTTCACCTAGCCGCCTGTTCGGGGGCATGAATGGCTGACACCGGACCATAGGAATTGCCGGTTCGACATACGATCGTGACGGCAAGATGCCAAGCATGGAATCATTGGATTAAGGGGAACAGTATGAATCTCTCTACACAGGCGTTGGCGAACATGAGCGCGAATCACCCTTGGCGGACGATCGTGCTCTGGGTGGTTCTGCTGGTCGCGGCGGTTGTTGTAAACGCTACGCTGCTTGGCGACGCTCTGACCACCGAGTTTTCATACACGAACATGCCCGACTCCAAGAAGGGCGACGAGCTCCTTGAAGAGCGACTACGCGGTCCGAGGAGGGTCAACGAGATCGTCGTCGTGAGGTCCGAAACGCTGACCGTGGATGAGCCCGAGTTCATAGCCAAGGTTGACGAGGTGTTCGGCACGATTTCCGGGCTTGGCGCTGACATTATTGAAGGCGGCGTGAACTACTATCTCACTCAGGATCCGTCGATGGTCTCGGCCGACCGCCACACCACGATCATGCCGTTCATTTTATCCGGGACGTTCGACGACGCCGTGACCAACGTCGAGCAGATCATGGAACTCGTTCGCGAGGCCGACCGCGCAGAAGGCTTCCAGGTTCTCATCGCGGGCGAGGCTTCGATCTCGTTCGAGTCCAACGAAATCGCCGAGAAGGACATGTTCAACGTCGAGGTGTTCGGAATACCCATCGCCCTCGTGATTCTGCTGATAGTGTTCGGCGCCGTGGTGGCCGCGGTGACGCCGATATTCGCCGCGCTCATCGCGATCGTCATAGCGATTGCGCTTTCGGCACTGATTGGCCAGCTATTCCAACTCTCGTTCTTCGTCGTAAACATGATCTTCATGATAGGGCTGGCGGTCGGCATCGACTACACGCTCTTCATCGTCTACAGATACCGCGAGGAGCGAGCGCGGGGATACGAGAAACTGGACGCGATCTCCTGGTCCGGTTCGACCGCCAGCAGGGCGGTGTTCTTCAGCGGCATGACCGTGGTCTTGGCGCTGATCGGGATGCTGATCATACCGACGAACATCTTCCAGAGTTTGGCGACAGGCGCGATTCTCGTCGTCATCATGTCCGTGGCCGCCTCTCTAACGCTGCTCCCGGCGGCTCTAGGACTAATGGGCGACCGGGTGAATTCGTGGCGTGTCCCGATTGTCGGTCGGAATTTGATGGAGTCGCACAGCGACGAAACCCAGGGCGGGTTCTGGAACTGGATCACCGCGCTGGTGATGGCGCATCCCGTGGTGAGCCTCTTGCTGTCCGTAGGGTTGCTCGGGGCCGCGGCCGTACCCGTATTCCAGCTTGACACCGGGTTCAATGGGATATCGTCCATGCCCGATGGCCTGGCGACAAAAGAAGCCTTCTTGATACTGGACGAAGAGTTTTCCTTCGGCGTCGTGTCGCCTCTTGAGATCGTGGTGGATGGCGACGTCAACTCACCGGCGGTTCAGAGTGCAGTTGAGTCCCTGAACGCTTCGTTGGCAACCGATCCGTTGTTCATGGGCGCCCCCGCGTACCAGGCGAATGAAGCCGGCGACTTGGCCCTCGTCTCGGTCCCGGTATCCGGCGAGTCGGCGAGCGATGACGCAACCACAGCGGTGCGGAATGTGCGAGACATCTACGCCTCCGCTGCCTTCGCCGGCGTGGATGCCCGAGTCTACGCTACTGGGGCGCCAGCGTTCAATGTGGACTTCTATGACATCACCGACAGGTTCACGCCCATCGTGTTCGGCATCGTCCTGGGATTGAGCTTCATCCTGTTGACCGTGGTGTTCAGGTCGATCGTGATCCCGATCAAGGCCATCCTGATGAACCTGTTGTCGGTCGGGGCTGCTTACGGTTTGTTGGTGCTGGTGTTCCAGAAAGGATTTGCGGCCGATTTCCTGGGCTTCTACCAGTCGGACGTGATAGACGCCTGGATTCCGCTGTTTCTGTTCTCGGTCCTGTTCGGGTTGTCGATGGACTACCACGTGTTCCTGCTGAGCCGCATCCGCGAGCGGTACGATCAGACGCAGGACAACGCCGGATCGGTGGCGTACGGGCTGCGGTCCACGGGCAAGATAATCACCGGGGCGGCGTTGATCATGGTCGCCGTGTTCGGCGGTTTCGCCATGGGGGACATGGTGATGTTCCAGCAGGTCGGGTTCGGGCTGGGCGTAGCAGTCTTCCTGGACGCAACGATCATCCGCTCGATCCTGGTGCCCGCGGGCATGCGGCTGCTGGGAAACCTGAACTGGTACTTGCCAAGCGTTCTGAGCTGGCTTCCGGACGTTCGCGTCGAGGTCGAGGAAACGGCGACGAGTGCAGTCACCGCGGACTGATCGCGTCTACGCCAGGAACACGGTCCCTGTGTCGCCGTCGACGGTAATGAGTTGGCCGTCGGTGATGAGATGAGTGCCGTAGACGACGCCCACGACGGCCGGCAGTCCGTACTCTCTGGCGACGATGGCGGTGTGGGACAACACGCCTCCCGAGTCGGTTACGATCGCCGCGACCGTCCCGAACAGCGGCGTCCACGTCGGATTGGTCGACGTGCACACCAGCACGTCGCCGGGTTTGATCTTGGCGAATTCGTCTGGAGACTTTACGACTCTGGCGGGTCCGGTGGCCGACCCAGGCGAGCAGCCGACCCCTCGCAACACCTTCACCGTTGGGTCCGGTTCAGACGTACGGGCGGGGTCGTGAGTCCGGTCGGTCTCGGATATCGACGGCAACGTGCCCAATTTCGGCGGCGGGTTCATTCGGAGTTGTCGCTGGCGGAGTTCTTTGCGATCCCGCACCCGTTGCATCAAGTCGCGTTGAGGGCGGTCTTTGCGAGCCTCGACCATCTCCTCCCAGTCGATGTAGAACACATCGGTCGCTGTCTGCAGGATCTCGTTGTCGGCCAACCTGCGCCCCACTTCGGCGATCAACCGTCGCATACACGCCGTGGAACCCTGATCGATGTAGAAGGCGTGGTCTTCTTTGAGCGGCCACAAATCCCTAGCGTGGCCCAACGCAAGCGTGAATCGGGCTTTGAGGTCTTCGTCGCTGATTTGGTCGAGGGCTTTTGCCATGGCCACGTTAGCCTGGGACGCCTTGCCGGCGCTAGATGCCATGACGTCAGGGAACGATCCTTGAAGATAGCTCTTGATGTTCAAGATCACGAACGTTGGGTCTTCGATCCACGTCGGGAACAGGTAATCGAAGCCGGTGGGCTTCAAACCATACACTCGCAGGTATTCATCCAGGTCGGCAACGAACGATTTGGCCTCTTCGGCGCTCCTGAGTTGGCTCAGAATCTCGTCAGCGTCCACGACGTCGGCGAAGATGCGGTTCACGACTGAATTGCCGCGAGCCTTGCCTGCCAGAACCTCCAACTCACGGTTGGTTTCGATGTTCTTGTTGGGCAACCCCTGGATCAGCGTATAGGCGTCGGTTTCCGATCCGTCGCCGAACGCCTCACGGCAGAGCCCAACCAACTGGTTGACCGCCTCGTGAAGCGGCGCCACTACCAAAAAATGGACGTACCAATGGTACCCGCTCAGCTCCACGAACTCGTCCAGCCATGACAGAAGTTCGTCCGGTGTGGCGCCTTTCAGATCGACGCCGCTCATATAGGCCAGGTCTGCCTCCAACTTCGGCAAGAACTCGCTGTCCCATCGGCGTTTCGTGTTCTGGATCGCGTCGTTAAGCGCCACCCGCTGTTGTTCGCGTTCATATTCGGACGTCTCGTCGGGCATGCCCGCTGAGTACGAGTAACCGTTGATCCGTTTGCTCTGCGACCGCCCCGTTCGTTTCAGGTCTCGTGATGCACGAGCCGGACCGTCCGCCATGATTCGAGCGGTGGCGGAGAGTCTCATCGGCGTTGCAGGAAGCGGGCTGTGGACGTTGTCCCATTCCCAGAGCAGCAGCGTCTCATCCGGGGATTCCCACTCCACCGGAAATCCCGGCGGATCGGGCAGTCGCGTTCCTGTTTCTTTGTTGTCCGTCAATGCGGTTTCCCTTTCGGAGAGGTCAATTCAGTTTGACCGTTGTCTGTCCGTGCGCGGATACTGGATTGAAAGAAAGAGCCCCCGACAAAGGGGGCTCTTTCTTTGCGATTGCGGATATCTAGCCCGCGTTCGCCATGACATCGACCAGCTCCTGCACGGACGCGGCGGAGTTCCTGAGCGCTTCAGCTTCAGACGCGTTCAGATCGAATTCGATCACTTCTTCGACGCCGCCCGCGCCGAGTTTGATCGGCACGCCAACGAATAGGCCGTCGACGCCGTACTCGCCCTCCAGGTAGGCGGTGCAGGGGAGGATCTGCTTCTTGTCGAGGAGAATGGCCTCGACCATCTGCGCAATCGCGGCCGACGGCGCGTAGTAGGCGCTGCCGGTCTTAAGCAGGTTGACGATCTCGGCTCCGCCGTCCTGTGTCCTCTTGACGATGGAGTCCAATCGCTCAGCCGAAAGCAGTTTCGAGATGGGCGTGCCGCCCACGGTCGTGCTGCCGACGACGGGAACCATCGTGTCGCCGTGGCCGCCCAGCACGTATGCCTCGATGGACTCGACAGAAACGTTGAGCTCCTCGGCGAGGAACGTCCGGAAACGCGCGGTGTCCAGGATGCCGGCCATGCCGACCACACGGTTCTTCGGAAAGCCGCTGACTTTGAACGCCTGTTGGGCCATGGCGTCCAACGGGTTGGTTACGATCAGCAGTATACCGTCCGGTGATTGCGGAGCCACCTCCTGGACGACGCTGGAGATTATCTTCATGTTCGTCAGCAGCAGGTCGTCGCGGCTCATGCCCGGACGGCGGGCTATGCCCGATGTGATGACGACGACATCTGAGTTAGCTGTCTCTTCGTACCCGTTCGTGCCGATCACCTTGGCGTCGGATGCTACGACTGGTCCGGACTCTTGCATGTCCAGCGCCTTGCCTTGGGGAAGGCCCTCGACGATGTCCACCAGCACGACGTCCGCGTAGCCTTGGTCGAATATCCGCTGCGCCGCGGTGGCGCCCACGTTTCCAGCGCCGACAACTGTGACTTTGTTCCTCATGGCTGTGTCACCTCGCTTGTGTGTGATTTACGCAAAGCTGGCCCGCGTTTGCGTCGCGGGCCAGTTGTGCATCATGCTTCGATTTCGATCTCTTTCGATGACTGACTCAGGTCATTGACGCGCTAACCGATGGTGTCGACGTACTCCTGCCACCGCTCTTCGATCTTGGAGTCGACGACTGTGTCCATGATGTATTGGCCGAACTCTTCGCCTGTCGCGCCCGTGTTGCGGCCGGTCGTGACGATCTTGCGCTCGTATTGACCGCAGATGTCGATGGCCTTGTGAAGCTTTGCGCCGAGGTCTTCGTACCCGATGTGCTCGAGCATCATGGCGCCTGCGCGCAGCAAAGAGCTTGGGTCGGCGTACTGGTCACGATTTTCCTGAACCATCCTTGGAGCGCTGCCGTGGATCGCTTCGAACATGGCATACACCTTGCCGATGTTGGCGCTGCCCGCGGTTCCGACCCCGCCCTGGAGCTCGGCGGCTTCGTCCGTCAGGATGTCGCCGTAAAGGTTTGGCAGCGCCAGCACCTCGAACTCATTCCGGCGTTTGGTGTCCAACAGCTTGGCTGTCATGATGTCGATGTACCAGCCGTCCCAGTCGATGCCCGGATAGTTTTCGGAGACTTCGCGGGCGATGTCCAAGAACTTGCCGTCGGTCGTCTTGACCACGTTGGCCTTGGTCACAATCGTTACCTTCGACTTGCCTGTGCGCTTAGCGTGAGCGAACGCGGCGTCGATGATGCGTCGCGACCCCTGACTGGTGATGACTCGGAAGTCCACCGCCAGATCGCTGGTGACGTTGAGTCCCTGACTGCCAACCGCGTACAGGTCTTCCGTGTTCTCGCGGAAGAACGTCCAGTCGATGCCCTCCGCGGGAATCCTGACCGGGCGGACGTTGGCGAAAAGGTCCAACTCCTTGCGCATCCTCACGTTGGCGCTTTCGATGTTGGGCCACCCGTCGCCTTGTTCCGGGGTGTGCGTCGGGCCCTTGAGAGTCACATGACACTTCTTAATCTCTACGAGCACGTCGTCCGGAATCGACTGCATTTTCTCGGCACGGTTTTCGATTGTGAGGCCGTCGAGCACTCGGAAGTCGATCTTCCCGGATGAGACGTCGTCGCGCAGGAGATGTTCGAGCACTTTCTGCGTCTCGTTGCTGATCATGGGGCCGATGCCGTCGCCGCCCAGCATCCCGATAATGATGGGGGAGACCGATGAGTAGTTAACCCAGTCGGGTTCGTTCTTCAATCGTTCGACGCGCTCGAGCTGCTCTCGAACGACGGTTCCGAAGTGCTCTTTTGCGGCGCCGATCGCCTGTTCATCTACCAAGATTTGCTCCTTTCGACACTGCCTCAACTCAGAGGCATCTACCTACGATGCGATTGTTGCCAGGACGTCGTCTTTGTCGACCTGGGCGCCGGGCGATACGCCCAGCGCTTTGACTATCCCGCCAACCGGGGCGGGGAGGACGTTTTGCATCTTCATTGCTTCGAGCACCACAACGGGTTCGCCGGCTGCGACCTGCTGCCCAACCTCAACCGAGTACTTGACGATGATGCCGGGCATCGGGGCCAGCAACGATGTTTCGCCGTCAACGGCAGCGGGCGCGGCGCTCGGAGGCGCCGGAGCAACCGATGTCGCGGGCGGGGCAACTGAGGTTCCGGGCTGGCGCCCGGGCACGTTGACTTCTACAGGATCGACATCCACCTCGAAGAACTGATCGCCGACGTAGACGTTGAATCGCCTCGCCCTCGCTGAAGGCAACGGCGCCTCGGCCGCTGCGCCGGAGGACGATTGCGCCGCAGCGACGGTCTCTAGTTCCACTTGCTCCAGGGTCTTGGATTTCATTTCGTCGGGAAGTGGCTCCAGGCCATGCTTGATCTTCAAGAAGCGCAGACCGGTCTGTGGATACAGTGCGTAGATGAGGACATCGTCGATGTCCTCGGATATCTCGGCGACGGCATCTCGCGCCTCGCCCAGTTCCGGGGCCAGTGCGTCGGCCGGCCGGGTCGGGGCCATGATGATGGAACCGCCGTCCTCCTCTGCGATCTTGCTTCGGAGCGCCGCGTTGATCTCCGACGGCGCCTCGCCAAAGGCGCCGCGAATGTAGTCTTTGACCGGCTCGGACAGCATCGAGTAGCGTCCGAACAAGACGTTGCTGACGGCCTGTGAGCCGACCATCTGGCTCATTGGCGTCACCAGCGGCGGAAAACCGAGCTCGGCCCGCGTGCGCGGGATCTCGGTCAGCACATCGTTCAACCGGTCCAGTGCGCCGGCCTCACGAAGCTGCGACACCAGATTGGAGGCCATGCCGCCCGGAATCTGGTGCGAGAGTACGTTGGCGTCGATCACCGCGGCCTTGGGCGTTTGAAGCTGTGCCCGGTACCTGGGCAGAATCGTCTCCAGCTCGTCGCTGATTTCCAGCAGCGAGGCCAGGTCGAGACCTGGGTCTCGCTCGGTGTTGCCCAACGTCACGACCAGCGGTTCGATCGCCGGCTGCGATGTCCTCAGCGCCAGCGGCGACAGGCACGTGTCGATGACGTCGATGCCCGCTTCGACGGCCTTGAGGGCCGTCATCGAAGCCATCCCGCTGGTGTAGTGCGTGTGAAGCTGAATCGGCACGTCGAGGAATTCTTTGAGTGCAGTTATCAACTCGTGGGCGTCGTAAGGAGCCATGAGGCCGCCCATGTCTTTGAGGCAGATGCTGTCGGCGCCAAGGTCGACGAACCGTTTCGCGCGATCGACGTAGTAGTCCAGATTGTAGATCGGCCCGCCGAGCCTGCCTTCAGCGGTCAGCGAGTAGCAGATCGCCATCTGAAGATGCTTGCCGCTGCGTTTTACGGCGGCAGCTGCGCGCTGCAGGTTCGGCTCGTGGTTGAGGGCGTCGAACACCCGGAAGATGTCGATGCCGTTCTCCGCCGAGCGTTCGACGAAAGAGTCCACGACATCGTCGGCGTAAGTCCTGTAGCCGACCAGCGATTGCCCTCTGAGCAACATCATCAGGGGTGTGTTCGGCATCAACCGGTTGAACGTTCGGAGACGATCCCAGGGGTCTTCAGCGAGGAATCGGGTGGCCGAATCGAATGTCGCGCCGCCCCATACCTCCGCGGAATGGAAACCAATCGCGTCGATCTTGGCCGCCAGGGGCTCCATGTCCTCGATGCGCAGCCGGGTGGCCATCAGGCTCTGATGGGCGTCCCGAAAGGTCGTGTCGGTAATCTTGATCGGATTGGCTGTCATCTGTTTCGTTCCCGAATCCGGAGTGTCAATTGATGCCGCGCCACGATCTGTTGGCGCCGAACGTGAACTGCGGCTGACCGGACCGCACAACTCTTCGCCATGCGCTAATCTCGTTAGTCCTGCGCGATGGCGCTTGAGCCGTTTCCTGCTCCATGAACGCCTCGATGGCCGCGATCGCGGCCGCCGCGACAGTCGGGTCCGATTCCGAGTCGCCGCCTCGGGCGAAGACCCTCACAAAGGCACGCTTCCATGCTTTTTGTGCGGCAACGACTCGCGTTTGTTCTCCAACATTTCTAGGGCGCGGATGATCTTCGGGCGGGTGTCTACAGGGTCGATGACGTCGTCGATCATCCCTCGGCCAGCCGCGATGTACGGGTTCATGAGCTGCTCTTCGTATTCGCTGATGAGACGCGCTCGTGTCCCTTCAGGATCATCGGCCGATCCGATCTCGCCGCGATGGATGATGTTGACCGCGCCGTCTGCGCCCATGACTGCGATGACGCCCGTGGGCCAAGCGAAGTTCACGTCGCTGGTCAAGTTCTTGCTGCTCATGACGATGTAGGCGCCGCCGTAAGCCTTGCGTGTCAGGACGCTGATCTTCGGCACCGTTGCCTCCGCGTAGGCGAAGATCAGCTTGGCGCCGTTTCGAATGATCCCGCCGTGCTCCTGCGCCAACCCCGGCATGAAGCCGGCGGTGTCGACGAATGTCACCACGGGAATGTTGAACGAATCGCAGAACCTGACGAACCTGGCGGATTTAACGGCCGAATTGATGTCCAATACGCCCGCGAGGTATTCCGGTTGTTGAGCGACTATGCCGACTACGCGGCCGTCGAATCTGGCGAACCCGACGATGATGTTGCGGGCGTACCGTTCATGAACCTGCATGAAGTCGCCGTTGTCGACGACCCGCGAGATTACCCCCATCATGTCATACGGCTGGTTGGGGTTTTCGGGGACGATGTCTCCGAGCTCTTCGTCCCTGCGGTTCGGATCGTCTGTCGGCGTCTGCCGAGGAGGGTCCTCCATGTTGTTGAGAGGCAGGAACGCCAGCAGACGACGAACTTGTTCGATGCATTGCTGTTCGTCTTCGAAGGAGAAGTGCGACACGCCGCTGAGTGTCGAATGCGGTTCGGCGCCGCCCAGGTCCTCGTGGGAGACATCCTCGCCGGTGACGGCCCTAATCACGTCCGGGCCGGTAATGTACATCTGTCCGACGCCTCGAACCATGAAGATGAAGTCGGTCAGGGCGGGGGAGTACGTCGCGCCGCCCGCGGCAGGGCCGAGAATCACCGAGATCTGCGGCACCACGCCGGATGCCCAGACGTTTCGGTGAAATATCGAGCTGTACCCGGCCAGGCTGTCCACGCCTTCCTGGATGCGAGCTCCGCCTGAGTCGATCAGGCCAATGACAGGCGCCCCAGCGCTCATCGCCAGGTCCATCACCTTGCAGATTTTCTGTGCGGCGGCCTCGGACAACGATCCGCCCAACACGGTGAAGTCCTGAGCGAAGACGAACGCTGTCCGTCCGTGTATCTTGCCGTGCCCGGTTACAGCCGCGTCGCCGAGGAACTTCTGTTTCTCCAGGCCGAACTCGACCGAGCGGTGGAGGACGAAGCTGTCGATCTCCTCGAAGGTGTTGTCGTCAAGCAATAGATCGATGCGCTCCCTGGCCGTCAGCTTGCCTCGCTTGTGTTGAGCGTCAATCCTGCGTTGACCGCCGCCCTGGAGAGAGGTTTCACGTTTGCGGGCCAGTTCTTCGCGCTTGGTTTCGACCTTACGCCTGAGGATCATCTTTGAATCGGCTGCCTTGAGGTGGGATAATTCAAATCAAAGTGTACAGTCATTCCGCTATCGGAGCAAGGGAGCAGAATGAGGCCAGAGCGCCGGGACATTCCGGCCACGACAATCGGCAAGACCGCCTTTGAATGGGGCGCCAAAACCTTCGTGATGGGCGTGGTCAACGTCACGCCCGACTCGTTCTCCGGTGACGGCATCGGATCCGACGTCGACGCGGCCGTCGATCTGGCCGTGCGCATGCAAGCGCACGGCGCCGATATCGTAGACGTCGGCGGCGAGTCCACCCGGCCGCCGGGCCTGTATGCGGACGCAGCTCCGATTACCGTGGAAGAGGAACTGGCGCGTGTGCTGCCAGTTATTCGAGCACTGGCACAGGCGGTGGACATCCCGATCAGCGTGGACACTTACAAAGCCCGCGTTGCCGAGATGGCGCTCGAAGCCGGGGCTAGCTTCATCAACGACATCTGGGGATTTCGGCGCGATCCGGACATGGCCCGCGTCGCGGCGGACTCTGGCGTACCCGTGGTGCTGATGCACAATCAGGATCACACACGTTACAGGGACGTCGTGCCTGACGTTGTCGACGAGCTCCGGCGCATCACCGAATCCGCCGTAGCTGCTGGCGTCGAGCGCGAGAACATCATCATCGACCCGGGCATGGGGTTCGGTAAGACTGCGCAACACAACCTCGAGATTCTTCGTCGACTGGACGAGTTTCGAACGCTGGGTCAGCCGATCCTGATCGGGATGTCGCGCAAATCGACCATCGGCTACGTCTTAGAATTGCCCGTCGGCGACCGAGTCGAGGGCGACGCCGCGACCGTCGCCCTATCCATCGCCAACGGCGCCGACATTGTGAGAGTGCACGACGTCAAACAGATGGCCCGTGTGGCGAAAATGAGCGACGCCATCGTCCGCGGCTGGGCCGGAGAGCGCTAGGGGCGCTGTGCACGATAGATCGTAGGGGAGGGTTTCAAACCCTCCCGGCACATAGCGTGGATAACAGGCACGAGAATGCCGGTGAGCAATGCGTATCCTTGCGGCAAACAGTTGTGGCCTCGGAACCAGGCGGGAGGGTTTGAAACCCTCCCCTACGAAGATTGGTCCCGCTCGCCCTCAATACGGCCGAAACCGGTTCGCGATCGGCATACGACGGTCGCGCCCGAAATTCCTCGGCGTGATCTTGATCCCCGGCGCCGCCTGCCGGCGCTTGTACTCGCTGCGGTCAACGAGCGCCACGACCTGCTTGACCGTGTCGGCGTCGAACCCCATGCCGACGATATCGTCGAAGCCCACGTCGTCCTCGACGTACGCCTTCAGGATCGGGTCGAGAATCTCGTAGGCCGGAAGGCTGTCCTCATCGAACTGGTCGGGCCGTAGCTCAGCGCTGGGCGGCTTTTCGATCACAGAGGGTGGGATGACCTCTCCGTCGCCTTGTCGGTTGCGGTGTTCGGCCAGCCGGTAGCAGAGCACCTTCGGCACGTCTTTGATCACGGCGAACCCGCCGGACATGTCGCCGTAGATCGTCGCGTAACCGGTCGCCATCTCGCTCTTGTTGCCCGTAGTCAAGACCATCGAGCCGAACTTGTTCGACAACGCCATGATCAGATTGCCGCGAATGCGGGACTGGATGTTCTCCTCGGCGACGCCCCACTCTGTGCCCTCGAACTGCGGCGAGAGCGTGTCCAGATACGCCTGAAACGCGGCTTCGATCGGCGCCGTCCAAAGCTCGATGCCGAGGTTGTTCGCCAGTGCGACAGCATCGGACACGCTCCCGTCGGAGGAGTAGCGCGACGGCATGGCGACGCCCACCACGTTGTCGCTTCCGAGGGCGTCCACGGCGATCGCGGCGACAAGGCTCGAGTCAATGCCGCCCGAGAGGGCCACGAGCACTCTTTCGAACCCACACTTGCGGACGTAGTCGCGCGTCCCCAGCACCAGGGCGCCATAAACTTCGGCCTCCTCGTCGAGGGGTTGGGCCAATTGTCGCGGGACCGGCGGTTTGCCTGAAACAGAGGTGTACCCGGACACGTTCACCGTACGTGGCTGTCCAACGTGACTTGCGGCGTCCGACCTTCGCGCGATCGGCCGTGGCGCGCTCGCATCGGTGAGCTCCAGATCGACGACCAACATCTGTTCTTCGAACTGGTCCGCGGACGCGATGAGGTCACCAGCCGGGTCGAAGGCCATGGACCCGCCGTCAAACACGAGTTCGTCTTGGCCGCCGACAAGGTTCACGTACGTCACGAACACGCCGTTCTCGGAAGCGCGGTCCGAAAGCATATTCTCCCGTTCAGTCCGTTTGCCCGCATGATATGGCGATCCGTTGATATTAACGATCACCTCGGCGCCCGCCGCGCTTTGGACAGAGGTCGGTCCATCGGCATACCAGATGTCTTCGCACACGTTGACGCCGACAGCGACGCCGTTGACCACGAACACGGGGCATGCAGCGCCAGTGCGAAAATAACGGTCTTCGTCGAAGACGCCGTAGGTGGGCAGAAATATCTTGTGGTAGACCCCGGCGAGCTGGCCGTCGGCGGACACGGCGGCGGCATTGTAGTTGTCGTCGCCACCCGAATCGATGAAACCGACGACCACGCAGATGCCGTCCGAGGCCGCGACCACCTCGTCCAGGCTCTCGCGGTTCTGCCGAACGAACTGCGAGCGGAATATTAGGTCTTCCGGCGGGTATCCGGGTATCGCCAGCTCGGGAAACGCCACGAGGTCCGCCTTGAGTCCACGAGCCTTGTCGATGTGGTCGATGATCTTCTGTGTATTGCCCGTCAGGTCGCCAACGGCCAGGTTGAGTTGGGCCATCGCAATCCTGAACTTACGCACAGACAATCCGGCTCCAATCACTGACTCGGCGGAAGCTTCGCCGAACGCGTGAACGGTCGCTGTCGCCCAGTGTTCGACGAGGGTATTGATCTTGGCGAATTATAGCTGGTAATGGTTGCGCGCGGACAGGTGCTTCGGGTC
>CEPX01186569.1_pt1 | contig 17287 bp, 21 predicted proteins | sample 361361 | NCBI WGS metagenome assembly CEPX01 (sample SAMEA2619974, study PRJEB7988) | marine metagenome | biome: marine biome (ENVO:00000447); feature: mesopelagic zone (ENVO:00000213) & marine oxygen minimum zone (ENVO:01000065); material: "saline water (ENVO:00002010), including plankton...
CTGGATTTAGTTTTCGTATGTCAAATGCCATATTTATTATATTAAATCAATTATATCTTCTTGAACTTTTTTAACTTGCTCGAGTGTTGTGGCATTTTTCAATTCCTGTTTCTTGCTCTCAATAGCTTGTTTCTTTTCCTCTTTTTCTATCTGTGGAGGTTTTTCATATACAAGCTTTTTATTTACGATTTTCCTTGTCCAATTTTGTTCTTCTTTTGTCTTATCTATTGTAAATTCCTTGCAAGCCAAAAGTTTGGCAACTTTATTCTTGCCATTTGATATTGTTAAAACCGTACCGTCTGGTCTATATATTAAATATTTTTTCATGTGTTTAATTCTATAACTACTCCTGTTGCGCCCGTATCTCCATCCGTTCCATCAGTGCCAGAAGTACCACTTCCAGCTCCATCACCAACCGCTGCTGTAGTACCAACTGCTTTGTTGCCTCCTGCACCACCTGAAGCTGAAAAAGTTACTGTACCGTCATTTGTTACATAAGCAATAATTACTACTCCACCAGTACCGCCTGCTCCGCCCGAAGAACCACCCGAACCTCCTCCAACCCCATAATGTGGGGGTGCATTAACAAAAGCTGAAGCTCCAGTTGTGCCAGCATCTCCACCTACTCCACCTATTGCCTCAATAGTTCCAGAACCTGCTAATATCTTTGCAAATACACATACTATACCACCAGTTGAACCACTACCGCCTGAACCACCTGTACCTCCCGAAGAACCAATTGCTATTCCTCCAGTAGCACTTCCGCCACCTGATCCACCTGATCCTGCACCACCCGATGAAGGAGATGAACGAAGATTATCACCATCTATTATATCATATAAAAGATATCCTGCTGTTAAACTATTTATTTGATTATATACTGTGCCTGTTTTAGCACCCGCAGTTCCTGCGGCTCCGCCACCACCACCAGTACCTGTACCAGCTCCAGATGTAGCATTACCACCACCTCCACCTGCTTTTCCAGCAACTCCCGCCGTCCCAAGTGATTTTACTACATCAGTACCTGCACCACCTGATGTACCTGTATTTCCATTTGAATTTCCCACGCTATTTTGAGCTACACCTACGACTCCATTCTTTCCCGCAATGCCAGCCACAGCACCTATAATAGAACCATCTGCTAATGCTGCACCAGCTGTTCCTGCTGTTCCTGCTGTTGTACCCGAAGCATTTGTGCCATTGCCTCCAGCATTGCCGTTTCTAGCTACTTTGCCAGTTCCAGTTAAAGTCAAAGTTCCTTTTACAAATAAACGAAATCCATTTGTATTTAAAACTATTCCATTATTTACTGTTAAATTATTATAAAATATGTCTGCTGTTAAAGAAGTATTTGAACTAATCGTTGCATCTCCATCAATTCCATCTCCAAATTTATCCTGTCTGAATAAAGTCGCAAATCCTGCGTTAGTAATTTGTGTATTTGCTGAACCGCCTCCTGATATATCTGTACCAAATGTTGCTCCCTCTGTTGCATTAGCATCTGGCTTTAATCCGTCATTATCAACAATGTCGCTATTTTTAATAGTTGGCTCTAAAGGCTTCATGTTCGTTTCTATTTTTTTTGGTTCAACAGGCATTACTGTAAAATTATGTGTTTAAGTTCTGGCGTTGTGCTATTCGTACCTAATAAGCTAATTCTAAGTTGTATCATTTCCCCAGTCTTAATATCATTTGGAAGTTCTGTAATCACATTATCACTGCGGACTGCACCAACATCTACACCAGAAAAAGCAAAGGTTTTTACCGCTGTCCAAGACGCTGTTAATCCCAACCTATACTCAACCTTTATTCCTTCGCCAGTTCTTAATAATCTAGCAAGCATAAACTCTAATTCTATAAACTTAGCTTTCTGAAGATTAGTACCAACTGTATAAAGAGGAGTGATGAAATATCCACCATAAAGTGTCGCAGTATCAAATATATAAGAAGTATTTGTGGTCTTATCAATTCCATAAGTAGTATCATCTCTCCATCCTGCTAATAATTCATCTCTTGAAACTGGTAATAGTGCGCTTACTTTTAATACAGCACTTGCACCCCAATTTTCTGTACTTATGCCATGCTCTAAATTAAGTATGCTTCCTTTTCTTGTCTGCATTATGCTCCAAATTCCCATTCCGTCTATTGGTGAAGTTCCGCCTACGCCAAAGAAAACTCTATTTTTGTAATTCATCAAAGCTCCAGGATAAAACTCTAGGTACTTTCCACCTGATATATCTGCTATAGATTGAGGAATCTGCCCTATGACATATGAGTTATATCCATCACATCTATAAACTTTTCCATCTATTCCTGCTAACACAATTAAAGAATTTCCTATATTAAGAAGTGCATGTACGCCATTCTCTTGCATTTCAATAGGTTTTTTAAAAGAAGTAGCTGACCTATCCCAAGGGAATATATCGGCAATTCTAATATCATCTACAGCCGCACCCTGCCAAGTACCGATCATTAAATCATTCCCTAATTCTGCTAAACATTTAATACGATAATCTTGTGGTAAATCTAAAGAATTATCAGCAGCCACACCCGAAGTGCTACCTGCGTAAGTTGCTCCTGTTCCTGGTGCGAATGTTTGACCCGAAGCCTCCATTATCATACCAACATATCTTCCGCACCCAAAATATATATTGCCATCATTCTTAGAAATAATTGCAGGATGCCATAATGAATCTGTGCCTATTGTATCCCAATCATTTGACCAATTAGCATTGGTAATCCCTGTAGCAGTTCCATCTCCACAAACATCAATCGCAGCAGCTCTAAAAACAAATAAATAATTCTTCCACAATACAAGCCCTTGCCCTGCCGCCCCTGTTGTGCCAAAACCTGTCATTAAAGCCCAGCTACCGCCACTATTAACAGATTTATAAACTTTACCACCGCTATCAAGCACATAAATCTCTGCTGGTGTAGCTGGATTTATTACCGCCCATTGTGGGGTATTTACAACAGTAGTACCAGATTTCTTAGTTAGAATATTATTCAGTCGTACTATGCCTGGTACTGACTCTATGTCCAAATTTCTCATATCAGCAAAACCGACATGCGGACTCTGTGCTATTCCAGTGCGTGGAGCATCTATAGTTATTTTAGGCATATCAACGATTCTCTTGTTGTAAAGGATATAACCTTGCTCTATTTTGTTTTTGGAATTTATGCGTGCCTGAACCTTCGGAAGAAGTATTTATCGCTGTCCCGCCCTCTGAAGCAGATACCTGAAAAGTATCAGCAGTTATCCCGTTATTGATTACATAGTAATCTGTATCAGCCGTAAGACCTGTAGGCAAAGAACCTGTTGTTTCAAACCAAATAATATCATCAACATAAAGTTCATGAGCTGCGGAGGTTACTACAGCAGGGGTAGCATTAGAAATCGTACATACAATAAAGAAAAATCGGCTGAATTTTGGCATATAGTCAATTATGGGTAAATTCTAAAGGGCTATTTCTAACCCTTTAGGTTTGCCTACAATTAGTTAGGTATTTGTGTCCATTCCACTTTACAACGCCCTGTTGGGCTAAATGTTCCTCCACCTTTCATGGTTACATTGAAGTATTGGTTTGGGGTAAATACTTCTGCTCCTTTATAGACGCTATTAGTAGTAGAAGCTACAATCGCTAGTCCTGTATTCGCGCCTAAAGCAGTGTCATACGCTAATAGAGTTGTACTAGCATTTCTTGAGTCTGACTTCGCTATTGTTACAGTAGATGCCACAGTAGAACTGGTTAGAAAGTTCACAGAACCAAACGTCATAGTGCTGGTAGCACTTGGGCTTTTTAGTGAACAAACCGTTGTAGTAGCAGTAGCCATTCCACTATCTTGATAGTGTCGGGTTAATCCACCTACTGTTAAGAAATTATAAGGAATAACAGGACTACCTGTTCCACCTAATTCATCATCATTATTTTCACTTGGAACTTCAATGGAAGTCTGGTCAATAGAGATATTGCTTCCAGCTTCAAACACGTTTTGTGGAGCAATACCTTGATAAGCCATTACTACTCCTCCTACTACAAGTATGGCCACGAAAGCCACAACAATAATTGAAGCAGACAAACTAACTTTTCTTTTTAAGATATTCATTTGTTATAAGTTAATTATTAGCCTTTAATTTTTTCTAGCCCGTTTTACTTTCTTTTCTTCCTTTTCGGCTCTTTCTTTTTCTTTTACTGCCTCTTCACCTTTTTGTTCACGCAATCGTTCTTTTTGTCCTTCTTGTTCTCGTTGTTCTGCTTCTTGGGCTTCTTTTTGTCGCTTAACTTCTGCTTCTTGAATTGCGACAATCTGCTCTTGTGTTCCACCCACTTCAAATCTAGCAAGCAACTTGCTAAAATGACCATTTGCTTTTTTAGCTTTGTACTTCTTTAGATTCTGCTCTTTATAACGGGCAATAAGAGTTTCCGCTTCTTTTTTGGACTTTAAACCATATTCAGTATTAACTAGAATTTGATTAGTAACCTTTCGCTTTTCTTTTGTCATATTTTTCTAGTTAATTATTAAGCAGTAACCGTAACATCAACAGTAAGAGCAGCAGTTGAATTCCATTGCTTGAATCCGATATATCCATACATTACAAGCTCTTTACCCGTCTTTAGAGTTACAGACTTTATCTCAGTCTGTACATCTCTTGGAGAAGCATAAGTAGCTACGCCTTTAACTCCGAATACTCTGTGTCCGCTATTAGTCCATGTAACTGTTCCCATTGTTTCATCAGTAAAGGTTGAGTTCGGTTTTACATAGATATCAACTCCCATGTACTGACCCATAAAGCCGTTATTCAACCAAGCGTCAGCAAATGCAAATCCTTGACCTGCGCCTGCCTGCATAAAGCCTGGAGTATCTTGTGCTTCAAGAACCAAATAAAGTCCTTTATAATCATTTGCATATCCCTGTGTCTTAGAGATAAGGTTAGATATAATAATAGGGATATTTGCTTGCGAGAATCCGCCTGCTGGTGTTGAGTAAGTTCCTGTGCCATCTTCACAAAGATTATTAAGCACGAATTTGTCAATCGCTGTAACTACTGATGCCATCATTTCCATCTGTCTTGATTTAGTAATATCAACATGTTGCATTACTCGTTCAAAATCAAAGATATGCTCTGCAAGAATAAACTCATCAGTTACCGTCAATGTATCATTGGTAGATGTCCAATTACTTATGCTGTATGTACCAGTAAGTGCTTGAACGGTTGTTGTTGGGGCATTTCCGTAAGGATTCCAAATAGTGTAATTATTGCCTCTGTCTACTCTACAAACCTTTTCAGCTACCAATGCCGCTTTCAAAGTTTGCTGTAAGAGAGATGACAGCCATTTGGAACTCCAACTTGTTGTTCCTTTAGTATTAGCCATTTAGTTAAAATCTAATTATTAATCACCGCGCATCTGATTAATCATTGCACTAGCAGCTGCATCTGTATCATCTTCTGCTAATTCACCTTTTTCTAATTTATCTAACAATGCTTCATCAGAATTACCTGAAGAAGTTCTGCGAGTCTTTTTTATATTAGTTGCCTCAGCAGATTTACGTTCTTCAGCCCGTGTCTTTAGAATAGTTTTTACTACAGAATCTTCTACTGCCTCAGAGTATTTAAGACCTGCATTTTTAGCATATTTAGCTACTTCTGTTCTGTCCTCTTTAGGAACTTCCAGAAGAGCCGATGCTTCTTCAATCTGTTTTAAAGACATATCAGTATTTGTAGGAGTTTCTTTCTCCTGTGGCTTGTTTTTTAAGGCTTTAAGCTCACGTTCAGCCTTTTCAGCACGAATCTTTTGATTCTGTGCAACTTCTTTTAACTTACCAGCTTCATCTCCGCTTTGGCTTTCTTCTTCTGCCTGCGAAAATTCAGTTGTATCAGTTATATCAATAGATTCATCTTCAGGTGTAGAGTCCTGATCCTCTATTTCAGGTGTTTCGGTGTCCTGATTCACCTCTTGTTCATTTTCCATAGAATGTTTTTTAAGGGTCGTACTTCTGACCCATTATTAATTATTTATTACTATCCTGTTGCAGTCGCTTTAATGTTTCCTCTGGTGTCTCATCTTTCTTTCCTGCTAAATTCTTAAATACAAGTAAAATGTTATCTATATAAGAACTAAGGCTTAGATATGCCATCATTTCTGTAAATCTTTGCTCTTCATTTTTATCTCCCTTTTCCCTTAATCCAAGCAAACTAATTTCCTCAAACTGATTAGCTTTCACACCACCTAAAATATCAAATCTCTGTGTTAGATATTCTACTTCAATATCTTTAGCGTTAATGTGCAAAGAAGCTACTGCTGGATTTAGCTCTTTAATCGTTGCCAGGCTTAGGTACATATCTGCCATCTGTAGTAGGGGAACATCTGACGTTAATTCAGGAATAAATCCTTTCCTAATTAACGTAAGTACCTCTTGCGACAGGTTATCTACTGTCTTGTGCTCTTCGTCTTCTAGCTTAAATTGATAAAATACTTTCCTTATTGCTTGTAATACAAGCGGGTTGTCAGCGAATGTAGCTTTCATAAGCCGTAGCTCACGTTTGCTGTATCGCATTGTTTGTCCTTCATCCATAGAATGTTTTTAGGTGTTAACTTCTCACCTAATTAGTTAATTATTAATTATTTAATTACAGACTTTATTCATACTAATTGCGGTACTTCTTCAGCCTGTACTTGGGGCTGTGTGCTTATCTGTGACATTTCTACAGGACTCACAGTACCTGAAAGATCCAAGATTTTATTAACTATCATCTTGCCTTCATCAGTTTGTAAAAGTTGCTGTATTTTTGGATTTACTAGAGCCTGTAAGAGTGTATTAAGGGTAGCTAAAGCTCCTCGCTTGTCTTTTACCTCGCCTGTAATGTCTACATCTAAATCCCATTCCAAATCCTTTAAACTTTCTTTCCACGTCTTTTCTTTAATATCAGAGGGTTGTATAAATCTCTGCCTACCTTGTTTATTTAAACCGCCTTGTATAATATTTTCCTGTTCCCTTACTTCTTGCTCTTCTGTAGTAGGGTCAAATACTTGTCCTTGCAAAACAATTTCTTTTTTAATCTGCTCCACCCTTCTAAGAGCTTCATTAGGCACATAATTAGAATCTATGAATTTGATTTGATGGTCTTGCAATATCTCTGATATTTCTTCTGTGGTATCTATATTCTTTTTAATATGTGGAATTATAAACTCCCTTAACATTTCTTCAATCGATAATCCCTTATTCTCTGTCATTAGCTCAAAGAGTGAATGAGATTCCTGTAATAGAGCTTCTACCTGCCTCCACGCTGCTCCTGACTTAGCCTCTCCTGTCTGCATTGCCTCTGATATTCCGTTTATGGTCATTCCCAACTGCTGCCATTGCTGTTGATTAGACTGCATACTTGCTATATCAGGCGTATTGTTAAGCTGTGTAAGAGGCTCGTTAGTTTGATGTATTAAAATATCTCCAGTCTGGATATTTGTCATTGCATTCTGCCCTACAAAGTTTCCATCTGAAGTTTGGAACAGCATCTTAGACGCTAGGTCTAGTTGGTCTTTTATCTGCTTCTGGGAATGATTGACCATCCATTGAGCATCAAATAAGTTCTCTACTGCTCCTATTGAGAGTGTTTTGCCGTCTTCTTTAATTAAATGATCAATCCTATAAGGATTCTTCTCACGTCCTGAATATAGGTCATAATCTTCAAAATCACTATTACCGTCTTTCTTCTCTAAAAAAGTAAGATGATGTGTCTGTTGTACATACTCATCTTCGTCTTTCTCATCATCTGTAAGGAATGATAAAGGAAGCTCGCCATGAACTTCATAAACAGGAATGTAATCTGCTTTGCCGTCTACTGTCTCGCCTGTAGAAGTTTCTCTTGTAGTTACATCCTCAAGCAATTTCTCTACTAACTCCTGATCATACAGCTTATTTTTTCTTAACTGCGCTGGAGTCAGCCATAACTTTTCAATCACTACGTTATTATCAAAGTCTACAGGATCAACTATTAAACTATCCCAAGAGATGACTGTAGGTACTAACTCACCACGTTGCTCTACAAATTTACTGACTGCACTGCCATAACGGGATAAAACACGCCCCCATTCATTTAAGAATTGTCCAAAAGAAGTTTTACGCATCCATTTCTGCAACTGAAGAGTAGCTAAGAAGGCTTTTAAAATGTCAGTTTGTTTAGTAGAAGTAACGGTAATATTCTTCCTGTCTATGTCAGTAGCTCGGTAATAGATATTTACAGCACTCGTAACTATGTTAAAAAACGGCTTCTCACGCCCATTTGTATCTGTTTCTCCTGTTGTATGCTTGGAGTTTAGGTAAGCACTAATCTTATTGATTGTTTCACGCAAGCTGAACGTAACAAACTTTGATGAGGTTGTTTCACCCCTCTCATCATCATCTTCCATTTTACGGACTATTTCAAATACGCTGTCCATGTTATCTATAAGTTATTGTTGTTGTGGCTTGCGTGCCAGCTGTGGGAACTAATAATAATCCTTGTGAAAACTGTACATCATAGGTATATGTTCCTGCTGCTTGGCTAACCTCTTTAACAGCTAAAATAGGCAAAGATGAAGTTGCTTGTATAGTTCTTAAACTAGACTGTGTTGTACTTGCATTGTAGAGATGAAATCTCCCTGCTGCTGCAATAGGGATAATGATTGAGCCTAACGTCCCTTGTCCTGTTACAAGCAATGTTGGGTCATAATTAGCTGAAGTTGTTGTAGCGTTATACTCACCGCCTCGCTGTACGCTTCCTAGGCCATTAGATTCATCAATAATGACTACAGGTTCAGGAGGTGCTACGACTATTGGGTCATTGTTTAGAGTGTTAAAGGCTACTCCTGCTAATAGGATAACACCTGTAACTCCAAGTATTTTATAAAACATAGATTATTTAGTTAAATATTTAATTGCTTCTAGTAATAAATTTTTATTATCTTTAAAAAGACTTTGCCTTTTGAGCTTTATCCATATTACTTGTTGCTGTTGACGATTTGATTATTTTGATTCATCCTAAATTGTTCCTGTTGCTTACTATGTATTAGAGCAGTATCAGCAGATTGCGAAGGTAACATCTTACCCATAATCTCAAAGTACATTCTCATAATCCAAGTTGAGGCATGGTCAGGACTTCTACCTATTATTGCCTTAACATCTTCACTCATAGTAGCCATCCTTTTACCATCACCTTGAGATACGTCTTGGTAGTTTGATAATTCCTCTATGGTGTATTCTTTAAACTGTCCATCTACTTTACTTGCTATCTTATGATTATTTACAAGGTCAGCTAAGATGAATACGCATTGACTCCTTAGGTTCTTATAATCACTTGATAGCGGTATTCCCTTTGTGTATCCAACATTAGGTAAATGCACTATATTTATATCTGTTTTGATTGCTTGATAGGAACTCTTGTAGCCCTTTATGCCATCTAACATTGAACTAGAGGCTACTCCCTCACCTATTCCTATGGCATCTACTGCTATCTGAGAAAAAGGTATCTGGTCTTGACTTGCATACTCTCTAATCTTATTCACTACTCCCTCTGTATCCATTCGTTCAAACACTTCTCTACGATACTCCTCTAAACCCTCCCAGAAGCTAAAAATGGTCTTATCAGAGCCATCCCCTGCTATATCTACTATAAGGTACTTGGAGTCCTGTTTTGTCACTGTGTTGCTGAAAACGTCTATTAGAGCGTCATAATTGAATAGAGCGCCCGCAGTATCAAGATATTCAGCTAAAAACTCTTGTTTATAGGTATCGTAATCTAATTCCTTCTCTGCCTTAGCTATTTCCTCTATAGGAATATATGGATTATCTTCTGTTTTAAAATGGAACGCTGTATAGTCATCATCCTCTTGTGCAATCTTTTCTAATCGTCTTAGATTAGGGTTCTCTTTCTTGGGCGTACCAATGAATATTGCCTTACCTGCTGTATCAGTTAATGCTGGTCTAAAGATTTCTTGCCAACCTATGAAAAAGTCCGGCATTGAATCAGTCTCATCAAATACAATTAAATCTGCTTTTAATCCTCTAAAACTTTCTCTTGTTTCAAACCCTGCTATAAATATCCTTGATACTCCCCCATCTTTAGTAGGAAGTTCAATCTCCATCCTACTCTCATTTATCTTACCTTGCCCTTTTAGTCTTGATTTAGCTACTTCCCATACAATACTTCTTGATTGCTTCTGGTTTGGACTAACATAAAAGATTTGTTGGTCTTTTTTTGATACTGCTTTTAAAAGCATTATCTCAATACATAATGTACTCTTGCCGCTTCTTCTGCCTGCTCTAATTATTTTAAACCTTGCCTTATGCTTAAAAATCTTTAATTGATTGTCATGCAACAACATCTTTTAATCGTTCATCAAAACTAATATTAAACGATTGCCCGCCAGTAGTTACGTCTTGTGGAATATTCTTTACTGCTAACTTAGTAGCTATTTCTACTCTTTTATTTCTAGGTACTCTACCATCAGCTAAATATTCTAAAACTAAACCCCAAGCAACATTTACTGCTTTATCTCTTACTGCTTCTTCTACTGCTGTTTTCCTACCTGGCTGTAATCCCATATTATATCTTGACAATTATATATTATTATTACTTACCATACACGGGACATACTACCTCCATAGCAGAGATAGATAGTTGGTACGTGATGCAAGAATCACTTTACACCTCATACCAACTCCTACCTTGTAAGTTAGTACCTAGTGTTGTTGTAACAATGACATGTCCCGTGTATTTACTTACTCCAATAAAGTACTATGTTAATACTCTATTGGAGGGAGTAAGCTAATGCCTTTGCGTTGCAGTCCTGTTAGTTAGCGTCATACAGCACTGATGATGACGGTGATTCTATTGTAGAACTTAAAACTTATTATTTAATTATTTAAACGTAAATCGCTAAATCTTCTATATCTGGAGTAGTTTGAATTTTATTTCCTTTCGTTGTTTTGTATTCATAGCAGCTATCACATAAATAAAAAACTTTATATAAATTCGGTTCTTTATTCATAAATTGAAAACCTATATTAATTCCACATCTATCACAATAACTACCAGAAGTCCTGCCATGTACAATAATTTTAAAATATCTCTGTACATCAAAACCATTCATTGATCGCCACGCTACTATCTTATTATTTTTACAAACTGGAACTATTTTATTTTTATTTAAACTTTCCATAACCATAATATTCTGTTATCTCTTCTCCTTTCTTAATATCCTTTAAAGCTGTGTCATTATCAACATTATAGTTTGGATCATTACTATGATTTATAAAACTTAGTAATCTTGCGTCATCATTAGGATTGAAGAAGTAATCTCCTTTTTCTGCTAGTGGCCATCTTTGTAATATTATTTCTTTAATCTCTGGGAGTAATTGCTCTAAATTATCAGATTGTATAAGGGTTATATCTTCCCTACCCTCACAATACAATTTCTGACCTTTAGGTATATCTCGAATTGCGAACACCCCCACGCCATCTATTGAAGAAGCTCCCAACTTACACCACACAATATCATTAAGCTTATTTATCATTTAGTTTTTTGCTTTTTCATTATATAAATTATCTAATATTAGCCAGAAGTCTGCCCCGTTCTTTGTTTTCATTCTCTCATTTCTCTTTAATGCTTCCAAAGTCTTATTTTTGCTCGTTTTAATATTTTTGCTTTTCTTTTGGGGTTCTGGGTGCGCAGTATTTCTTTTTGATCTTTTGTTTCTTTTTGATAAGTCGTGGTAAAGCATACTGTACATTTACAAGTTTCATAACAAAGTTTCCATGTTTGTTTACATTGTTATTATGAATGTATACAAAGTATATCAGTTTGTATTGTATAGAAAAAAACCAATATACCTGTTGGTAATGGTTAGTTGGAGCTAATAAACATAAAACAAAATTAATGTTTTTTTTGACCGGCACTTTTAATATAGCATACTTTGTTATCCACAGTCCAATGTTGTTATTCTCTTTAGTTATCCACACCACTATTATGTATGGTGATGGCAATTACAGTTTCATAATTGCCATCACTCTCCGTCCCCTTATTGCAGAACATCCACTTCTTTCTCAAATATTTCCTCTATCTCGCAACTAGGACAGGTTTCAATCTCAAATTCCACTTCTTGTTCTTGCAACTGCTGGATAGCGCAAGGACAGTGTATCCATGTGTTGCCTACTTTTACTGCATTGCAACTGCATACATAAATCATTTTTATCTACTTCCTCCTGTTAAATCCCGCCGTTCCCGCCGTTCCCAGCGTAGCAAGATTGTGAAAGTGAAAGTGAAAGCGAAAAATACTATTACTGCCGAGTGTGATCCCTTTCTGCTTGCCCTTATTGGGGTTAAAAAGAACTATATAGTTGGAAAAAGTTTAGACCATCCCAATCCCAATAAAACTACAAGGATTCCTGTAATAAAGACAAAGGCTATGAATTTTGCTATTTGAGTTAGGAAAGGCATAAAGTTATAGCATAGGCTCCTGTACTGCGTCAATTCTAGCTTTTCCTATCTCGCAGTATTCTTTTTCCTTTTCCACCATAATAAATTCTCTACGCAACATTTTAGCAGCAATAGCAGTAGTACAACTACCAGCAAACGGATCAAGCACTATATCTCCCTCTCTGCTTCCTAGAGTTATTAGGTAGGACATAAGTTTGATAGGCTTGGCAGTTGGATGGTTATTATATAAATATCTTATTTTATTACCATGTCCTTTTGCACCATCACCATCAAAATTATAATTTCCTCTTGCTAATTCTGCTTTTGCTTGATTACTAAAAGCTAATGGTTTCTCCTCCAACTCATCACACCCTTTATTCTTTTCCCCTTTCCCAGCTTTAGGAACTATAAGGAAAGGAAATACTTTTTGTACGCTCTCTGGTAGTTTTTCTGCCCATTTGTCTAGGTCAAAGTATCTGTTGAAAGAGCCTGTGTCGCCATAATCTGCATTTCTTATTTGTTTTCCTTGTCCCCACTGACCACCGAATTTATCATAATTATTTGCTTCACTATTTCCACTACTACTCACCCTCCCATCATCTAAAACATTATCTGAACTTAATAAATTCGCGGGAAACCTCCCCTGTAAATTACCACTTGATTGACTTTTAGTTTCAGAAGCAAACATTTTTCCCTTACTCGCATTATCTTGTCCTCGTTGTATATCTGCTTGATGTTTCTCATCATAATCATTTTGATAGGGGATTCTTGCGTTATCAAGCCACGAAATTCCTTTCCCATTCTTCATAGCTTGGTCTACATAGGTCTTACAATCTAGGGGTTTCATAGCTACTAGGATGACTTCTACTGCTGGTTTAGGTTGAAAGCCACCATAAGAGCCGTCTAGGACTTTGGCTTGGGGTGTTTGAGTTTTATATTGTCGCCATTCACAACTACAAGGGTCTTGCCCGAATAATAATTTTTTACAATCAGTACATTTTTTGTGTCTTTGAATATGTTTAGTCGTATCTGTTGTTTTAGAAAAATCTGTAAACTCTGATTTATTTTCTACTTTTTTTCCCAATCTCTTATCCACCATCTTCCCTATATTACTAGCTTTGGGGAATCCAGAGGCATAACAGTGATACAAACTTGTAAAGCTAACATTGAAGCCTGCGTCTTGTAAATTGATTATGGCTCGACTTAGAACATCTTGTCGTGGAGCAGACATAACGAATATAAGTGAACCTGCTTTAAGAACTCGTAGGCACTCTTTCCAGTAGGGAACTCCCATTACTACCTTATCCCAATCGCGATTCATGAAACCATATCCATATGTTACGGAGGGTCGGTTATAATGGTATCTACAGACCCAGTAGGTATTTTTTTCATCACCTCTAGGCAATCGCCATTTATAACACGACCTGTGAAATCTTTAATTAATTTATTAGTTTTCATTACAATAATTAAACTTTTCTTGATTGCTCAATATCCTTTTCATTTGCTCGTATTTTTGCATCTTCAATATAGTCCATAATACTTTCATTTTCTGAACCACCATCATCGTATTCTATTGGTTTGTTGTTTAAATCAATTAAATTATCTTTGAAAGGTAAAAATTTAATATATCTCCCACACCTTCCGCATTCACACTTAACTCTAAATTTTGGAAAATTTCTATCAAAGGCATCTTTTTGAATAAACTCTAAATCAGGAGTATCAAAATTAAAACTTATAATATGGTTTTTTTGATTATCACAATTATTGCACTTTGGTAATATCATATACTTGTTATAAAATTATTATATTCGTCTAATGGTGGAGCTTCATCTTCAAAAGTTCCTTTAATAAAATAAATAGAAGCTATTGAATCTGGATACTCTCTGCCTTTTTGTAAAAAGATTGTTGATTTATATTTTTCAGGATATTCTGCTTCACTATCCCTATTTTTGCTTATGTTTAAAACTCGGTCAGCACCATCAACTATTTTTTTACTTCCGCTTAAATCATCTTCATTTGGTATACCACTTTTTATGTTCCCCTTACGATAATGATGTATTAAAACTATTGGCACTTGTTTATCAGCAGTAAAAGCCATTATATTTTTTACTATTCTTTTTTGCCTTTCTAAGTCATTCTCGCCATTCTTACCATCAATTAAATCAAGATTATCAATTAAAATTAAATCAAGCTCTTCAAATTCATAAATAATTTCTAATAATTCTTCCCAAGTTGCTCCCCCCCTACGAATCCCCCGAAAATATAAAAACTCCATTTCTGAAATATCTTTTAATTTTTTATCATAATATTTCCTCTTATTATCTGGAATATTATAATTAAGTTCTTCTTCAATAGTAATACCTGCTTTTTTTCTTGCTAAAGATTCTTTAATTTCTTTTTCTTCCATTTCAAGTGAAATAAATAAAACCTTATGCCCAATTAGTGCATTTTTCTGTGCCATATCAAAAGCAAAAGTTGTTTTACCTGAGCCTGATTTTGCACCTAATACAATAAAATTACCACGCTTTATTATTGAAAAATTATTATCTAAATTTTTTGTACCCCAAGTATAACGCCAAGTGTAATCAGTTTTTAGTTTTAAATTACAAGTTAGTTTTTCTTGTTTTACATACCACCGCTCTGTTGTGTTACCTGTTTCTGTTCTTGCTATGCTGTTGAATATATTTTGTAATTCTCTATCTGAAAGTGGTGGAGTATTTTTTTGATTAGCATCAACAATTTTTGGATATGCAATAGATTCCCATTCTGTTGGATGTACTTTTGCCAACAAGTGTCCAATGTATTTTGCCATTTGTTCGTTTCTTTGACCTTCTCCAAAACCAGTGTAATCAGTACTAACTTTTTGCTTTTGGGTTTCTTCTGTTTGTTGAAAAAATAAATCTTTTGGAAAATCAGTTGTTTTGATTTTTTTTATCCATTCATATCCGCCTTTTTCATTTCTACTGGGTGGAGCAACTACATATCCACCATCTCCTCGTATATCAATAAATTCTCGTATCCTAGCTTTATTACCACAACCTTCCGCATAATTATAATAATAATGAAACCCACCTGATCCAGTTTTTACAATAGCTGTTTCTGGTAAATAAGAAACATCAATATCAGGGCTATCTATATCTATAACAGTTATTTTTGAGATTTTGCCAGTTACAATACCAATTTGCATTTTAGGGTATTTTTGTAGCCATTCGTTTAATTCTTCTTCTGTTGCGATTCTTATTTGATATTCTTTCCAGTTAATCAGTGGCTTTTTATCTATACCAACTGGGATTATAGACATATTGCTTTTTAAGTAATATAATCCTGCTGTTTTTATTTTGTTTTCCATATTTTTAACTAAAAAATAAATTTTTATATTTTAATAATCCTTCATCGCCATATTTTGTTTGGAAGCGTGACATAGCAATATCTTGACCAACTTCAGAAATTAGTTTTTTAGCTTCTTGTTCTGGAGATAAATCTGTATTTTCGTTTATATACTTAAACACTGTTTCAAGTGTCCACTTGAAATCTGCATTTTTTTCAAGCCAGTTCATTTTTTCTATAATGCGTTTTAATTCATAACCCTTTAGGTTTCCTGCTGGGCGGAGTTCTCTTTTTAGATTAGTTAAATACTGTTCTTTGTTGTTAAAGTTAAATTTTTTTATTTGCCAGTAGTTGGCTATGATAGACATTCTTTTATCTTTAACTAAAAACATAATGGTAAGTTTTTTATCAAAGGAAAATTCCTCGTTGGCTTTGCCAACAATATCTTTCTTTACATTCTTTACATTCTTTACATTCTTGTTTGTGTCTTTTGTCGCACTTTTGTCGCACTTTTTTTGTACAACTTGGCTGTCAATGAGTTGATATTCTTTCCATTTATTGATAGTAACAATGGAGTATTTTGATGTTCGTTTGATGTCAATGTAAGTGTTAGACTCAAGAGTAAGCATCCAAAACCACACAGTAGAAGCAGACATTTCTAATTCTTGGCTTGCTTTCTTCCTACCAAAGGCAAATTGTCCTTGTAATAATGACACTTTTTGCCTGCCAACAAATATGTCATTTGATTTATGATTTGCTTTTAATAAACACCAAATCCATATTTTAAGTCCTTTTTCAGAACTAAATATTGAATTGGCAAGTAGTTTTCTATGTAATTTTATCCATCCATTTTGCATAACAAAAAATCATCAGGAGAGAACGATGCTCAACGGCTCAGACGAACCGCCACCGATTGGATACAGTGTATCGCTCTCTCTTGATGACTTGTTATGTGTCTGGTTTTTGAGCATATTCAATTACTAATAGTTTAGCATGTGTGTAGATTTTTGTCAAAAGGAGATATAACCATGCCAAAAAAGCGTGGACGCTCCTCAACAAGAAAGACCTCGCGCAGCAGATGCCGAACAACGAGGTCTTCTCGTGGAAAAAAGAAGTCGTAATACTTCTTTAGGTAACAATTAGAGGCAGAGAAAATGAAAACCTTTATGGCCCATATATTTATTATTTATTTATTATTTAATTACAACCAATATGTTAAGTTATATACCCAACTTAACATGTGTTAAGTTATATACCTAACTTAACAAAATCACTATTTTTTATGGATAAGACATATTACTCATCATTTATTATTATATTTGTTTTCAACTTATAAAAGAAGCAGATAAATAATATACGATTACGAGTAAAAAATGCCTAAGCCTCTTTTATCGTAAAAACATTATACCATTTTACTGTGTCATCTGCTCCTTATATAAATATTTTATAACAATACTTGTTGTTCTTTTTTAGATTTTAATAGCAAATATAAACTTTTCCCATT
>CEPX01415133.1_pt1 | contig 17287 bp, 26 predicted proteins | sample 361361 | NCBI WGS metagenome assembly CEPX01 (sample SAMEA2619974, study PRJEB7988) | marine metagenome | biome: marine biome (ENVO:00000447); feature: mesopelagic zone (ENVO:00000213) & marine oxygen minimum zone (ENVO:01000065); material: "saline water (ENVO:00002010), including plankton...
GAATTCATAGGTGAATTCATAGGTGAATTCATAGGTGAATTCATAAATGAAGCCATAAGTGAAGCCATAGTTAGCACGGGCGAATAAGTCGGCATTGCAAAGCTACTTTGGATGTCCTATTCTGCGAGGCGAGTTGGGAATTAATCCCGTTTCTAAAGAGGAGAAAAAACAAAGATATGAACATAAATGCTGCATACAGCTCGAACTATCTTCGAGCTGTAGACTTAAAAGGGAAGGAAGTTCGGGCAACGATCGAATCCTTCAAAATCGAATCAATCGGACAAGGCTCGGACGCGAAGGAATTGCCTGTTCTTAGATTCAAAGGAAAAGAGGCTGGCTTCGTTTTGAACAAGACGAACGCGAACATCATTCAAGGATCATTTGGAGATGAAACAGATGATTGGACGGGCAGGGAGCTTGAACTTTTTGTCGCCCAAGTCGCTTTCAAAGGCGAAATGGTTGACGGGCTGCGAGTTAGAGTTCCTCAGCAAGATGAGCAGAAGGCTCCCATAAACTTGGACGAAGAAGGAGACCCCGAAGTTCCGTTCTAAATGGCTGACTTCCAAAATTTTGATTGGTCGCCATTGGAACTGTACAATCCGATCTGGATTGAGCCGAATTTCTGCATATGCCTCGAAGGTATCCCCCACCCTCAAGCCTCATACGTTATTCGACTCCGCCGATCAATGGTGTTCGGTACTGGAGGACACCCCGCGACTCGAGCTATGCTTTTGAAGTTGCTGCACAAAGAACTCGACGAGGGCATTCGTGTCATCGACTTCTGGTGTGGCTCGGGTCTACTGGGGATCGTCTGTGCCAAATTTGGATGTGATGTCTTTCACATGGACGACAATAGAGAAGCTCTCGTTGAGGCGATAGAGAATGGACTCTTAAATGAGTGCGCTGTCTCCGCCAACGAGGGAAACAGAAATACGAAGATCGCTGACATCAAACCCGCTGACCTTTTAGTGACTCATCAAGCGAAACTGGCGAAGCTGAAGAGAGAAATTCCCGCTGTTCACAAGTTATTGAAACAGGGAGGAACTTTTCTGCTCTCTGGCTGGCCGCCGGACGAGCATCGAAGAGTGAGAGCACAGGTTGAGGAATTCTTCCAAATTGAAGAAATTCAGGATTTAGAGAGCTGGCCGATCATCACAGCAAGAAAATGATAAAATGAAATTAGAAAAACCTTCGATTGAAGAAGCTGCGGCTCGCTCACTCTTTCGGGAAAGCGAGTCGGCTCATTTTTATAGGCAAGACGGAAAACCGGAATACACTCAAATCACAAAAACCGGAGAAAACGCCGGAAAAGAGAGACCGACTTCTCTCAAGGATGCGAGGAAATTCCATCTGCTGCCTTCAATAACGACCATTAATAAAGTCAAAGCTGAGAGAATGCTCACCCAATATAGGGAGAAACATTTGATGAAGGCTTGCTATCAATATCGCCCGAAAAAAGATGAAGCACCGGACGACTATTTCGACAGAATTCTAATTCGAGCGAGAGAGGATTCGCTTGAAGCTGCAAAGCTCGGCTCGAAATATCACGACGTTTTTGAGACGATGCTTCGATCCGGAAAATGGGACAAGAGCGATCCGAAACTGGTCATCGTAAATGAGTGGATGAACAAAGAGATTGAGGATGTGATTTGGATGGAGAAACCTCTCGTCGATCTATCAATGGGAGTGGCTGGAAAAGCTGATGCCTTTGTCATTATGAGAGGGAAAAAGACTCTCTTGGATTGGAAAACTCGAAGATTTGCTCCTGTGAAAAAGAAAGGCGAAATAGTTGATTGGAAATGCAACTGGTACAAATCGGACTGCAGGCAGCTCGCCTTCTACGGAAATTGCATTGAGCGGAATACTTGTCGGGCCGATCGCACAGGCCGCGTTGGAGAAAAAATCAGAGTCGCCAATGTGGGAATGAATACAAGAGCAGATTCCGAGCTGAGTCTCAAAATCTGGACTCGAGCAGAACGGAAATGGGCCGTAGATGTTGTGAAGTATGTCAATAAACTTTGGCAGCACGAGAACGATTACATCCCCGAAATTCAATGAACTTCGATCTACTAAAAACCAAAAGGCTTGAACCGCTGACCGCTCCCGTTGACAGAGTGCGCTTCATTAGCACAGAAATGGCGTATGAGGCGTTTTCTGCGTCGCAGAGGGTACGGAGCAAGGAAAACCTCTGGGACGCTGTCATCACTTATTCTGACGGAAGAAACGAATACTTCGGAATTGAGGCTAAGACTGTCCACGAATGCGCCAATGAGCTGAGAAGGAGAGGAGCTTTGTGAAAATACTCGCAGTCAGAGATTGGACTGAGCTTTACGAGAATTCAGAGACTCGGAGAAGGAAACAACTGGGATGGGTTCTGACTCCGAATAGACACGACAGTCTCGGATATTGTCGACTGATGGCAAGAGGAGAAGAGGGGTGCATGATTTTTGGAGTTTGGAATGTTCTGCTTCAACTTGCTTCCCGAGGAGCTGAAGAGGTTCGAGGATATTTTGTCGATGATTTAGGGAATCCTTATTCATTTACCGACATTTCGATAAAAACGAGAGTCCCTGAAGCTGCACTCGAAAAATCAATCCCAGTTTTGACTGAAATTGGATGGCTGGTTGAGCTGACTTCTGAAGAATTCGCTCAAGGAATACGTTCGACACCCGCGACTCATACGGATGCTCTGCGTACTAAGATAGAGAGAAAGAAAGCAAAGAAAGAAAAAGGCGAGCGCGGCAGCGATCGAACTTCGTTCTCCGCTCTCGCTGAGAAAATACAGGAGGAAATTGATGGAAAGTAGAGAGGTCACTCGAAAATGCGAGTCTTGTTCGAAGCCTATGACGACAGAAATCTTCTCGGAGGACGAGGAGCTGTTCAAATCGCTCTGTCGGATTTACAAGACGCTGAAATGTGAATCCTGCACAGAGTTTGAGAAGGAATTGAGCTCGATCAATGCTCTAAAAGCTGAAGCATGGACGGCGAACAAGTCATTGCAGGGAAAAATTGACAGATTAGAAGCTTCGATCGAACAGGGATGGATCGAGCCAGATGCGAAAATTTGGCTCAAAAAGTGGAAAGAACAACAAGACGGATTCCGAGATCAAATTCGAAAGATAGAGTTCAAAGAGAGAGCTGTTCTCGGAAAATACGGCAGACACATGAAACACGGAAAGGTTGAGGAGAATGAGAAAGTTGACTAAAACAGAATACAATAAAGGAATCACTCTAGTGACTCTCGTCGCTCTGGAGCATTACAGGGACGATCGTCTAAATGTCGGAGGATTTTTACGAGCTTGTCTCGCGAATGATTTCGTCGCCGCAGCTTGTCTCGCAGATAAGAACAATGCTCACAACTTGCCAGAAATCGCTCGCTGGATTCACAACAAAATGCCAGCCGATGCGTGGGGAAGTTATGAGAGAGTCGATAGATGGCTCGCGGGGCTCGACGAGAAAGGAGGCGAAGAATGATAAGATGCTATCAATCCGAGAGAGAAATTCAGATGGATTTCACTTCTATGAGCACATCGAAGCTGGAGCGTCGGTTTGGAGAGTTCCATTCAAAAAATCCGGAGGTTTATTCAGAACTCGTGAGACTCGCTCGAGAGCTCAAAGTTGCTGGAAGAGAGAGATACGGAATCAAATCTCTGTTTGAAATAATTCGATGGCACAAGGCGATGTCAACAATCGGAGACGACTTCAAGTTGAATAATAATCACGCCCCGTTCTATGCTCGGCTCATTATGAGAAAGGAACCCGATTTGGAAAAATTCTTCGAAATAAGAGCTCAGAAAATATGATAAATAAGACACCAGATCGCTCAGAACTGATCGAGCTTGAGAAAAAGCTCGAAGGGATCAGAAAGCAGAAAGCTGCCGCTCATCAAGCTGCGACTCGCTCACTCTTTCGGGAAAGCGAGTCGGCTCATTTACTCAGTCTCTACGAAGAACTCGCCAGAACCGAAATAGAGCTCCTTGAGGAGATTAGGGAAGCTTCAAAAAAGATTATTTTTCACATGGACTGATCTCTAACTCCTTGAATGAGGACTCGTTTCTGTCCGAGTCGGAGCTCCCCCAGCTCTGTCAGTTCAGTGGAAACCCTACTCCCCGAGGACAAGAAGGGAGTAGGGTCTTTTTTTGAGGAGGAGGGATGACTACTCTTCAGAAAATTTTCTGCGCGAAGTAAATACAGCCCAAGACAAAGAACGCCAGAATCGACGCTGGAAGTCCGAGAGCTAGAATTAAGACAACCGCTTTCAGTAAAAACTCACTCATTTGGTTTCTCCTCTGTTTTTACGGCTCCCGCATACCAACCCTCTGGAAGAGTCGTCGGCTTTGTGAGAACCCATTCTCCGCCTTTTAAGACATAAACCCGTCCCTTTACGTTGGGGCCAATTCTGATCAAATCTCCATCATGGATGAAGACCGCTCTAGTCGTCCCGCATCCCGTCACGAAGTTTCCGACGAATAGTATCGTCAAAAGCTTCCCGAATTTCTTTTGGAGTCTTGTCAGCATCGCTCGCCTTTTTATCCTCTCGGACAATTTTCGTCAAATACTCAAATAGAGCTCCGACAAAGGCTTTGAAAAACGAGATCACATTCTCTTAATCATTTTTTGATTTTATGATTCCTCTGGAAACCGTGTAACCAACTGAAGCGAGTGCAGCGACGACAAATCCTGTGACTTGATTCGATGTTCCAGCTCCTTCGGGGTTGACGACTCCCGCCATAATCAAAAGACCGACTAGGCTCGTCAATGCAGTGAGCCAAAATTCGGAAGTTCTGATTCCTCTAGGATTCTTCTCCGTTTTTTTCTGTGCCATAGATTTCTTCTTTGTCTGAGATGATTCTTTTGTAGTGATGGAAGAACATACAAATGAAAGTGAACAGTGCTGAAATTATGATCCCTAATGCGAGACCCAAAGCAAAAGTGAGCAAGAGTTCGGTCATCGTTTTCTCATTTGACGTTCAACCAACAGGTCAATCTTTTCTTCCATTCTGTCCATCCAGCGAGACAGGTCATCCGTCTGCTGCTTTTGACGGGCAAGTTCAGCTTCAATCTGTGCCATTTTTGTATGACCTTCGTCAAGCTTCGATAAGATGAATTTGAGGGAAAAGCCAAATGCGGCAAACCCAACTCCAAAAACCATTTGAATAATCTCTGAAAAAGTCATCTCCTTCGAAACAATTTATCTTATTCACTCGATGAGGACAAGTCTCAGCTCTCTAAAACTTCAATTCTGTTTTTAAGAGAAGAGACTTCCTCTTTCAGCTCTATGATGCTTTCAAGCAGAAGAGGGATCATGCTGTGATACTTGACTGTCTTTCTCCCTCTCATTTCTCCAACAAGTTCGGGGATCACTTCTTCGACTTCTTGAGCGATGAGTCCTGTTGCACTCCCTCTCTTTTTGAATTCCTTCTTAGCACTGTCTTTCCAATCGAAAGAAACAGGGCGAAGGTTACAGATTTTTTCAAGTATTCCTTCGAGCGGTTTGACATTCTTTTTCAGAGATTTGTCCGAGACTCCAGAGAGATTGATTTCTACGAGATAATCCGTTGCAGTGATGTCGATTTCTCCGTCCAGATTGTCGAACAGAATGTCGTCTTCATTCTCCATGGTGAACTCGTTTCCGAGACCGTCCGAGACTGTGAAGTATTCCATCCCGCCGCCGCCTCCTCCGCTGGCTGAAAAGTCGATCGTGTCCGCGACTGAGCAGTCAATGGTTACCGAGTCGTCGTCACTGGTCAGGTAAACGATGTCGCTATCTTCAACTGTGAACGAATTTAAGTCTTCGTCTTCAAAGGTAAACGACGTCATGCCGCCGCCGCCGCCGCTCCCGTTGCTTGCGGCGGTAATGCGGCCTTGAGCGTCAACAGTCAAGTCCGTGTTGGTATAACTTCCGGCGGTGACTGCCGTATTGTCCAAATTGACTGTGATCGTTCCGCTTTCGGTCACTGGCGAGCCTGTCGAAGTCAAACCAGTTCCTCCGTCGACCCCAATAGAAGTGACTGTCCCTCCTCCTCCTCCTCCTCCTCCATCTCCCCATCCAAGACCGTTTGCTCCGTCAGTTTTGAGAAACTGGCCGTCAGCTCCGTCAGTTCCGGGGAGTGTCCAAATCTCTGCACCCGTCCCAGCTTTGAAACCTGTGTACCCTCCCGACCCTCGAATAAGAACTTCTGCGTTTCCGTTTAGAGAGGAAATCAGAAAAGGGTCGGCGACGTTGTTTTGAAAATGAGCGATATGGGAGGGAGGCTTGTTGCCGAGGATCATATGTCCGTCTAATTTCAGGTCATTTGAAAGATAAGGGTCTACATCAGTCGCCAGAGCTGTTCGAATCATCAGATCAAAAAACGCCTCGTCTCCATCAATAGAGACTTGGAGACTGTTCTCTTCGGGATTCCCTGTCACTATCCTTGACTGAGAATTGATTAAGGCAGAAATGAATCTCCAAACCTTATTCGCCTCGCTTGCGACGAGCAAAGTGGGGCAGCCTCCTGCCTTGTAGAATCCTCCCGCTGGCATGAATGCCGCCGCTGCTTGTCCGAATGCTGCCTTCTTTCCACGCCCCGGTCTCCCTGAGACAGACGTCCATCTCCTTCCGGAAGCGTTCAGTCCCGAATTGCCGCCTTTGATACGGCTGTTCTTAACTTGCTGCTGCGACTTCGGTAAGTGATGGGAATAGGAACTCATTGAGCGATAGCTAGAAATTGAGTCTGCATCAGAATGTTCCCGACTCCGTAGGCTTTTTGAATCGAATTATCTGAGAGTTGAATGTAGTTCGAGGAAGTGACTTCATTTTGATAGCTGGAAATTGTGGGGTTGGTGTTCGCGTCGACATACTGCACTTCAGTCTCGTTCGACGATGTTTTTTCTACTTTATACCTAGTCCCAGTTAGAGCGAAAACTCCAGTAGCGTTTTGAGTGAAAGTTCTTACCTCTTTCACTGAAGTAGTGACTGACTTTTCAGGTCGATAAGACGATGAAGCATCAAAAGACTCGTAGTATGCGAAAAAACTCACTGACCTCCAAGAATAGCTCGTAATAGAAGAAGGAACCGTCGCGAATCGACGAGTGAAAGAGACTAAAGACGTTCCTGCTCCCTGTGGACTTGTCTCTTCAATTAGAAAAGCTGACGAATAAGTTCCGTCGGCTGTGTCGAGTGCCATCGGGGAAAAGTCCTCCCTCGCTTGAACATAATCCCTCTCGTAGATGATGCCTGTAGTGTCTCCTAATTGGCTGAATGGATAGAAGATTCGAGGAACGACTGTTGTCTCAGTCGCAGTCGCCCAGTTCGTGTTCGGATAATCTTTCGTCAAGCTCATTGGTTGCAGAATTTGTTTGAGACGGTCTTATGGAGAGAAGTTATGTCTCTATGAATAAGGCCGAGCTGTTGAATCATTATTTTCAGTTCCTTGTTGTCTCCCTGCTCACAGGTTATTTTGAGCTCTCCCTTTTTCAGTTTGAGGAGAGGATTGTTCAATGCCTCTGCATTAAGACCAGCCTGTTCTGGGATCGCCGCGTTGATTTGTTGAGCAGGAGTCATCCCGTTGCTGTCTCTGATCGAATACTTCTGCCCTTCTGCATTAAGAGCGACTTGAGCTCCAAATGCTTCATTGATTATCTGTTCGGGAGTTTTCTCTCCTTCGGCAATAAACTTGTAGGCTTCTCCTAGACTGTTGATCTCGCTATGTTTTTCAATCGCTGCATTCAGTTGACCGATGTGAATGTTCGAAGTCTTAATCATCTCCGCGCCGTGCTGGACGTATTCTTGCTGAGCGAGAGATTGAGCCTGTTTTGCTGCGGTTATTTGCTCCTCGTTTCCTTTGATTGTCTCAGTCTGGGAAGCGATTTCTTGCTGGGCTTTGAATTGAGCTTCCGCGTTCTTAACCTGATCCCTCTTTTGACCAGCAATCGCCGCTTCCTTTTCGACCTGTTGCTCTAAGACGGCGACTGTCTCTTGGACTGCTGCTGTCGTCTTTTCTTGATGACTCGAAGTTTGCTCGACCTCTGAATTCAACTCGGAAGCTGCACTCTCAGCTCCCCCAAATAAATCCGTAGCCCAACTGATCGCATCTCCGAGTTTTCCGAAAAGACCAATTGCCCCCTCCACCAAACTGGAGACAACTCCAAAAACCTCTTGCCCAAAGACCAAGAAGTATCTCAAAGCTTCCACCACTTCGTTATTTGAGGACATGAATTGGGCGACCATTTCCTCAATTTTAGTTTTTACGAAATTGTAGATCATTGAGACATAACTCTCAACTGACTCCCAAATTCCTTCGATCACGCTCAAAACGTAGTCTTTGATCGAAGTGAAGATTCCTTTGATGAAATCCCAGACGCCTTGGATTTTGTTTTGGACGAACGAAGAAAGGCTATCTATCATGTCCTCAAGCCACGGGAATATCTCATAAAGTTTATCCATGATGGACTGTCGAACTTTGAGAAGGAAATCTCTAATGGCGGTGATTTTGTTCCGAACGAAACTGATAAGGTTGTCGACCAAGCTCATTACGGTACTGGCTCGAGTCTTCCACCTCTCAATAAATTTATCAGCGAGAGATTTGAGCCCGTCGAAGAGAGCTTGGGCAGCGTCCCAGATCAGCTGGAAAGGCAACTTTATCAACGTCCAAAGCATTTTTGCAGCATGGGCGACAGCGTCCATCGTGCTGGAGAGTCCTTCTTTAGACTCACTGAAGAGCTTCACTACCCAATCGTAAATTTTCTTAAATGGACCGATCCATTCCAAGAGGGCTTCTTTGAATTCCTTCATGTCTCCAAGAACTGCCTCTAGTTCTTTTTTGAAAGCTTCTGGCCCTTGAGTTGCAGCTTGGATCAGTCGACCAATCCAGCCGATGATTTTAGCGATTACTTCTCCATATTTTCCGAGAATCTCCATGATCCAGTTCAAGGGCTTCAAAAGAAGAACTATCGCTTTCAAAAGGAGCTGAAGCGCAGGGAGCATCATCACTATTTGAGGTAGAACCATTTTGAGCATATTGATGAGCAAGGGGAACAGTTCTTCAATCAGCTCAAAAAGAACGTCTTGGATCGGAGCGTAGGCTTCCATCAAAGCTCCGAGAAGTTCTCCGACTTTGTTCCACGGAAGAGCACCGAGCATTTTGAGCCCCTTCATTAACTGAGGCATCAAAGCATTTACAAGGGGTTCGAGAGCTTGTCCGACTGTGACTTTGAAAACTTCGAATCCAGCCATCAGTTTTTCCATCATACGACTGAATCCTTGGTCAACCGTTTGGAAAGCCGTTTCAGTTGCTCCAGCCTTTTTCCCCATTTCCTCCATCTGCTCTCCGAGCCCTCTGGCGTTATCTGCTCCGAGAATGAGAGCAGCTTGTCCTGCTTCAATGCTTCCGAACATGTCCGTGAGCCTCGTGCCAGTTTTATCTGCTTCACCGGACATCATGTTCAAAGCTTCCGCCACACTTCCGCCTCCCTTAATAAATTCGGGAAAAGACTTTCCAGAAATTCTTTCAAATGTGTCGGCTGACTTGGTGCCAGCTTTCGAAATCTCATTGAAAAAGGCTTTGAGCATTGTTCCCGTCTCCGCAGATTTGCCCGGACCTAAGTTTTTTGTCATCTCTGCAAACGCCGCCCCAACTTCGTCAAAACTCACTCCAAGAGAAGCTGCGATTGGAGTCACTTTTCCGATGTTTGCAGCGAGCTCTGGCATCGTCGTCACACCATTTTTGATGATAGTGAAAAGAGTATCTGAAACATTCGCCGCTTCTGTGACAGGCAACTTGTAACCATTGATGACTGTCGTCAAAGCACCGACCGCCTCTTCAGTCGATGAAACTCCAGCAATGGCTGACTTTGAGGCAGTTTTCAGAAAGTCAAAGACGTTCTCTTGCGGAACTCCAGCAGAGAGAGCGTTGTAGAGAGAGCCGATGAAATCTTCGGGCATTTTCCCCATTTCTGCAGAAAGCTCGAGGAGCTCTTGAGACATTTGATCTTTCGCTCCCTTCGTAATTCCGGGCAAAAGAGTGAAGACTTCATTCATTGACGCCTCAATTCGTCCAGCCGTTTTGACAGCATCGGTTCCAAATTCAACCATCGCTCTTCCGGCTGCTGTCGCCGCTTGAACGGCAGGGTGTCCCATTGCCTGTTGGAAACTATTGCCGAATCCTGCGAGCTTGTTGGTTGCTCCTTGAATCCCTGTGCCGACCCCTTTGACCGCATTCGTCGTCCCTTCGGCAAACGACTTCGCCTTATTCTTTGCAGCATCAAGTCCCTTGTTGAACTTGTCTGTGACCGCTCCAATGACTGCTGTGATCGAATAGTTCGCCATCAGGTTTTCTTATCTTTTTTCTCTGCGTCTGCCGCTTTCTGGATTTGAGCCATATACCAGTGACGAACTTTGTCAGAATGCTTCGCGAACGTGGTGGTGTTCTCACCCCCTAATCTCGCCGTCAGAGCTTTCATATATGCCGCTGCTCGAGCTAGAGGCAAATCAAAAATCTGCTGTTCAGTCCAAGAGTATTGACTCGCAGCTCCGTCGACCATTTCAGCAACCCATGTCGGGGAAGGCTCTCTGTTTGATTTATTTCCCGAAGGAAGAGTTCCATTTGCCATCGAGTCGATGATGAGCTGAGCAATCTTCATCGCAAGACTCTGCCATCTGAGAAAGCGAAACCAATTCAGCAAATAGAACCTTCTCGCCGATCTGAAATCGGGTTTATATTTGGGACTCATCACCCAAAGAAAATTCACAACGTCCCTTTTGGTGGGCATTTTTTCAATACCCCCCAAAAAGGGAGAGTTGAGATGCTCTAGGAGCAGATAACGTCTAACAGTCAGCGAGGAAACTTCGAACTTGCCCACTTCGACAGTGACATCCAGAAAAACGAGAGCCGCTTCTCTTCTGTCCCTCTCTTTAGCTTCGGCAAGGTCGGCACGGTACTTCCGGTGAAGCTCCTCGGCCAACATGGAGCCGTCTAATTAGTTGAGTTTCTTGTAGAAGGAGATGCTGCACTTCGCATAATCGCCTTGAGACTGAGAATCTCCAACTTCCGTGATGACATAGGTCGTATTATTTCGACCATTTGTCGAACTGAGAACCATTTCGTGTCCCAGTGACGGATTCGCTGTCGTTCCCGCAGCATATTGGAGAGTCGCAGAGCCTTCAACTCGGTTCGGAACAAGAGTCGAACCCAAAGGCTCGCCGTTCGAATCGTTGATGTCCACTCTGTTGCCCCCTTGGGTGAATGTCGCCCCTTCGACGACATAAGTGATTGAGTTTATTGTAACCGGAGAGTCTTGTATTCCGAAGCTCTGGGTTCCGTCTGATGTGATCGCCATTTTGTGAGTTCCTTATCGTTCTTTAGGTTGATAGTCGGCTATTTCAGCTCGTATTATGAAGGCCAAGCGTCATCTCTGATCTCGAACTTCAAGTTCCACGTCAATTCTGTAACATTGAAATCCTCATCAGTCAAATAATTACACTCTTGTGGCTGAATGAATTTCAAATCATAATATGGGAGAGTCGTGCTGTTCCAGTTCGTCCCTGACCATAAAAAAATCTCTCTCAATTTCGCTCTAGTCGTCGCATGATCGCTGGTTTGACCGACCGCATTGTCAGTGATGAGCTTGATATTCCAGAAAGCTCCATATTCTACAAAATCGTCGGTGTTCGGACTCGCTCCTCCTTGCCTTCGAGTCACAGGGAGGCTCGCCTCTCCAAGATCAAGGGCAACTTCGACTCTTGGAGTGAGAAGATCAGTCTCAGTCAACGTCCCAATAACCTGAAAACCCGAGGAGATTCCGGCGGCGATGAATGTGACTGCTGCTGACTCAAAATGAGCCTCAAAATTCAACAAATCCTGAATCGAAGATGCTGCCATTTAGACTCCTTTCGAATATCTCGCCTCACAGTCGAGCGTGAGGCCGATTTCATCTGCCGCGAGAAAATCTGAGACGACCTTGTAAGCTCGGCCTTCAGTATCAGTAAAAACCCATCCCTTTTTGGGATAAGGCGTCACTCCATTCACATTGAGATAGAATCGAGTGTCAAGTTTGGTTGAGCGACCGTTTTCTTCGACCGAGAATGCGTCCTGAAGCTCTCTTCTCGTCGCGGAGAAGGTTGCACTCGCTGAAGAGGTAGGAAGGGTCACTGTGAGCGTGTCAGTGAAATCCCCGATCGCGTGATCGAGGTCAGCCGAAAGCTGGGCTGTCGTTACGCTCGCCATCTTAAAAAAAAGAGCCCCCCGCCCCTATTGGCGAGGGCTCTTTGAGTTGAGGTTAGGCACCCGTGATCTTCTGTCCCGCATTCACATTGATGATAAGCTCATCAGTGTTCATACGGACTCGAACGACGTCAGCTGGAGGCTGCTCAGTTCTGTAGGTTTCGGACACGAATGGACCTCCTCGACGAGAATAGGCCATTGTTCGGCCAACCCCTCCACTTGACAGAGGGCCACTCGCAATAGAGGCAACATAGAAAGAACTCGTCGGCCAAATGTCAGTTCGGCTTCCAGTTTGTCCTTTCAGAGCGTTATTGTATCGAGTCTTGCAGATGATGACACCGTCGACTCCAAGAACTCGAGCAACTTGATCCTGTGACCAGAAGAGAGTTCCAGAACCGTTGATAAGATTTCTCATATCGTCAGTTTGGAGCATCTCTTGATACAGAGAGGCTTCAATAACCAGTTGGATGTTATTGAAGATTCCAGCTTGGTTCAACCGAACGACAGCGTTATTGATGTCGGCGATTGGAGTGGCACTTGCGACTACTGACATCGCGGCTGTCGCTGCGGTGCTAGTGAATGACGCGCCTGACAGTGCTGCGGCTGCTCGAAGTTCGTGTCCAACCATCAAGTCGTCTGCGAGCTGATTTGCAGCGGCAGAAACAATGTCGAGCTGAGCGTCCGAGGCGGCTTCAACGATATTCAAATCGTCCAAGGCGTTCTCAACACCGTACTCGACACACTCGAAAGTGGCAGACTCATATTCTCCGCTCGTTTGAGCGAAGTTTGATCCTGCTGCACGAGGCTTCGAAATGTCATTGTCGAATTGTGAGCTTACGATTTTGATATATTTTCCCTTTTGAGTGTCAGTCATAAGGATTGGCAAAATCTGAGAGCCTACGAATTGTTGACGGTCAACTTCGTTGACCACTTCAGATATTATCGGCTGAAATGTAGCCGATGCTGATGGAAACATACTCATAATTCAGTTCTCCCTATTCTATGCGAAAACATGGTTGTGAATGAGAACTTCGATCACGTCTCCGTCAGCCGACGAGGCTTGAAGAGCGTATCCGATTTTCACGTTCGTGTTATCAGTCCCAACCTTTCCGCTTCCGTCTGTGTAGACGATTGCGTCAACGGCAATGGTGTCTCCTCCGCAGAGGGCCTCCACTGATCCGCCCGAATTGAGAAGCTGAACGTTTCCGTAACCTGAAGCTTCAATCGCTTCTGTGGTCACGCCAATGACATGATCTGTCGCATTATCTCCAGCGACAGAAATTGTGCCGCTGGAATCTAGGGCGACCAACGCATAAGGCGCGATCGCCACCGCCGTAGCTTTGAAGGTACGGCCCGATGATTGTGAGGTTGTAGAGCCCATGATTTTTTAGTTTTCTTTCCAGAGTTCTGGATTTTTCTTGCCTACTTCAAGGAATGCAGCAGAGCGACTCATTTTTGGATTTGCTTCCAGAATCATCGACACAGCTTCGCTTTTGAGTTCGGCGTTGGTCTTTTCGATAGGAGTTTCATCTGCGAAATCCTCTTCAACTTCGTCGGAGCCTTCTACGAGACTCTTCAGAGTGGAGAGCTGCTCTTTTAAGTGAGCGACTTCCTCGACTAGATTACCTATCATTGAGTCGCGTTGGTCCAGTCTGCTCTCAAGTTCTTCAATTTGAGAGCCCTCATGGACTTCAGCGGGTTCTTCGAGCTCGGAGGAAAGTTTTTTCTTCCGACTCGACTTCTTTGGGGTCTCTTCCGCAACCGTTTCGGCTGGTTCTGGAGACTCGCCTTTATCTGCTGCTTCTGCGGCTTTCCTTTCGGGAGCGTCAGAAGCTGCCGTTGTGAGTTCAGTTTTCATTGGTTCATTTTTGGTTGCGTTAGAGAACAGACTGGAATTTGCCGCTGGATTGTCGACAAAATCGGCAGACTGAATTGAAATCATCTCAACAGAAGGAAGCTCATAAAGAGCATCTTCCGGCCTCTCTAACCGACCGGAATAATCTTCTTCTTCTCCACTATCAAGCTCCCAAAAGAGTCTAGCCTCAAAAACGAGACTGATTCCAAAATTTTCAGGAAGGAGATCGGCCATTTCGAAGAGTTGCTCATATTGCTCCTTCCTGTTTTTCCGAAAAGCTTCAAACGCTTGAAAGCTTCGAGCTCGAATTCTCTCTCCGTCGAGATAAAAGCCAGAAAAGAAGCCGATTTCAGAAGTCAAACGATCTCCGAGAGCGTTCGTGTGAGTGATGTAGGCTGGCAAATTCTTCCCTTGGAGCAGAGAAATCGCTCCTTGAAGAGATTTTTTTGTGACTAAAATTCCATGCCCCTTCGCTTCTCCAGCTTGAATGATTGAGACATCTGCCATCATTCCTCTGTTGACATCGACGACTGAAAGCTCCGTCTGTTGGAACAAAGTCGCCTGAAGCGTCAAGCATTCAGTCCCTGTCTCGAGCACTGGCATCTATTTCTGCTTAGGAGGAGGAGCTGGTTTGTCGTCTTTCTCGCCAAGCTGGCGGTCGACCCAATTTTGCTCCATGGTTGTCAGTTCTTTTTTGGCCTTCGGAGAAGGCTTCTTCAAGTATTCTAAAACTTTCTTTCTCACGATTATTCTCCTTCAGTTGGTTCGAAAGCGTCAACTTCTGGGTTGACTATGTCTGCGAAATTTGCGCTCGCATGAACATTGTAGAAATTGAACAGTTCTGTCCAGTTGTCAAGCCCGTATTCATCAGCGAGCATCTTCGCGGTGACGATGTTTTGAGCTTTCCTTCTCAGAACACTCTCGGCTGATTCCCCAAACTGGCTTGCGATGTCGTCGAGAGACATCGCTCCCATTTGGAGATATTTCGCGTCAGACTGAACTTGAGAGCTGCGGTTGATCCAGCGGAAGGCGGGTTGCTGCCATCTTACCTTGAACGGATCGAAAGTGTCGAGAGACTGCCCTTTCGGCAGCGTTATCCAGCCATCTGCAATCCAGCGACGAACTTTCCATCTGTAGATTCGACTGAGAACTTGAATCAAGCACCTCTGCTCTTCCTCGATTGCTCCTTGATATTGAAGGACGAGTCCTTGAGAAGCTGAGAAAGAACTTTGACCGATGAGAGAGACCATCATTTCGACAGGGATTCCGACAGCCGCGCCGACCTGTCTCAGTCGATAGATGCACCAATCAATTCCGTCAACATTCGGACGACCTCCTGAAGAGATTGTCTCGACGGATTCTCCGGGCTCTAAGTAATGAAATTGTCCCGGCTCAAATTTTTGAAGTCGCCCGAGAGTGTCTTGATCTGCCGACTCCATTCTGTCAATGAGCTCGAATTGAGCTGCATTGTCTTTTTTGACGACAGCAGAGAGAGAAGCCGAAACTTTGGCTGAAATCATCTCAATATCCTCATATTCGCTGATGTCTTGGAGAGCATTGACGACAGGAGCGAGTTCTGGGATGCCTCTCCACTGAGAAGGCCGAACTCGTTTGAAATAGAGGATCATGTCTCTCGCCGGAATCGTTTTGACCTTCTCAAGCGTTCCATTGACCCTCTGTCCCACTTTGTATCGAATCGGTCTGCCTACTTTGTTGACGATGACTCCCTGCTTGTCGGAGCTCGCTTCAGAATACTGCTGAGATGACCACTGATTCCCTATTCGATTCCCTTCGACGAGCTGAAGATCGCCGCTGCGAGAGAGAATGATTCCGATGTCTCCTTGAAATAAAGTTGCATCTATGACCTCCTTTTGAACTCCAGCCATATTCATCGACTTCGTCACTTCGGGATATTCGCACCAACTCGCCCAGAGATCGACGAGACGAGTATTGAATCCTTCGTCCTTCGTCATCGGCTGTGCAGCGATTCCAGCTCCAATGACATCAGTCTTTCTCAGGCGAGAGATGGATTTGACGACAGGGTTGTTTCGCTTGAAATTCATCAGCGTCGAAATCAACCTGTCTCTATCCCAAGAATTGAGCTCGATCTCTTCTGATCGAATGGGGTCAAGTCCTCTGTTTCGACGGTTTCGAGTATTTTTGACGGCGTCGTACCCGAACAAGAGTCGACTCGCAGCTTTGATTCTATCGACGATTTTCATTTATCCCCAACTTCTGAAGTCCATTCGATTAGCTCCTCGACAGTTCGCATCGTTTCCTGTCGTTCGAAGCATGATTTCTCTAGTCATGGATCGTATTTCTGAGATGAGCATGAAGCGATCCTCGTAGGTGAAAGTTCGATCTCCAAGAGTATAGCTCGAAGTCGCGCTCGAGCTGATGTTTGTCAAAGCGGTGACGAAGTTATCCCTCATCGTCGTCAACTCTGATACTGAAACATTCGCGGCCATTTTATTTCACCTTAATGTTCGGATATTGTTTTGCTATCTTCTCTGTGCTTTCCATCATTCCCTTTTTGACTGACCTCTCAAAATACTTCTGTCTACCGCGGAATGACGATTCAACAATCCCTGTGTCACCTGTAAATGGATTGAAGGTGTTTGTCGAGGAAATTGTGAACCTTAGAGTTGGGTTTTTCCCTCTCAAGTTTTTGCTCCCTGTGGCGACATTGCTCCAAATTGGAGCGTCTCTTCCTGCTGATCCCATTCCTCCGGACTTGTTCATCGACGTTTGAATTACGGCACTGTCGGGCCATCCTTTTGAATAGCCTCTCAAAGCGAGCTTTTTTGCAGTAAGAAAGAAGGCAGCTTTTGAGAGACCGACTCGAGTTTCAGCTCTCTCTCTCAGCCTCTTCATTCTAGTCATCAGCTTGTTCCACATCGAATTTGAATACCTGAATCCTTCGTTCCCTCCCTTTGTTGGCCCGACATAGTAGAATTTTCCGTTCATTCTGACCCATCCTTTGAAGTGTCGGCTTCTAGGATTGTATTTTCCTCCCGCTTTCGCAATCGTCGTCCGCTTGATTTTCCCTGCACAGGTTCTCAAAACAGAGAGAGTCTCTTGCTCGAAGATTTCTCCAAAAGTCATATCAGTCGGAAGAGCGTTTTTGAGGTGATCGCAGAACCTCATAAACGGCCTCGCGTCTACTTTGATATTTGATGCCATTACCAACTCTCACCAATTCTCACCAACTCTCACCAATTCTCACCAA